>Ga0299906_10000031_pt1 | contig 137941 bp, 109 predicted proteins | sample RVTome_14_FD_200259 | JGI IMG/M metagenome (GOLD analysis project Ga0299906, IMG submission 200259) | Soil microbial communities from uranium-contaminated site in the Upper Colorado River Basin, Wyoming, United States - RVT145D125 (version 2) ...
CGACGCTGGATGCGCTAGCCTGAGAGCGCGCGACGAGAGCCACGAGAGACCGCACAGCGCCGGCAAGGCACATCGGGGCGCCCCGGCGCGGGTCGGCGAGCGCCCGCCGTGCAAGGCGGCCCCCCCCCGGGGGGGGGGCATGGGGGCGCCGCTCGCAGCCCGCTTGGGTACACCCTCATCCGCGGGACTCACCCACCGCAAGCGCCGCAAGGCGATTCTCCGACAGCCTCTGAGCCTCCTGGACCGCGACTTCGTGTTCGCGATCGCGCACGTCCGCGGCGGCTCGGAGATGGGCCGCCAGTGGTACGAGGACGGCAAGCTGCTCGAGAAGAAGAACACGTTCAACGACTTCATCGACTGCGCCGAGTTCCTGGTCGCGGAGGGCTACACCGAGCCGAGCCGCCTGTTCGCGCTGGGCGGCAGCGCCGGCGGGCTCCTGATGGGCGCGGTCGCCAACATGCGCCCCGACCTCTTTCGCGGCGTCGTCGCCGCCGTGCCCTTCGTCGACGTCGTCACGACGATGCTCGACGACTCGATCCCCCTGACGACGAGCGAGTTCGACGAGTGGGGCGACCCGAAGGACGCGGAGAGCTACCGGTACATGCTCTCGTACTCGCCCTACGACCAGGTGGAGGAGAAGGACTACCCCGCCCTGCTCGTCCTCACCGGCCTGCACGACTCGCAGGTCCAGTACTGGGAGCCCGCCAAGTGGGTCGCCAAGCTGCGCGCCACGAAGACGGACGAGAACCCCCTGCTCCTCAAGACGAACATGGAGGCCGGCCACGGCGGCGCCTCGGGGCGCTTTCGGCGCTACGAGGACACGGCGTTCATGTACGCGTTCCTGCTGGATCTGGCGCGGAAGGCCGAGTAGCGGGAGAGACGCTGGACGGTCGCGGCCGCCGCCCACCCGGGTACCGAACCCAGTTCGGTACCCGGGTAAGCCTCGACCACTACTGGCTCATGCCGCGGCGATCGTGCGGCACGACGACGACGCAGCTCGTCTCGGCCGGGTTGCCGGACGCGTCGAGCACGCGGACGTCGAACGTGTACTGCCGGCCGTCGCCCCCACCGGCGCGCTCGGCGCGCAGGAGGACGACCGCGGACCACTCGCCCGAGGCGGCGTCGAAGGCGAACCTCGGCGTGACGTCGACGCCGCCGAAGGGAACCGTCGAGTACCCGTCGTGACCCTCGACGTCGCCCGTCGTGTTGCCGTCACCGTTGCCGATCGCATCGTCGGGCTCGTCGCTGCGCACGCGCACCTCGTCGAGCTGGAATCCCGTGGGGTCGCCATCGATGGCGACGGTGAGCGTCACCTCCACCATCCAGTGCTTCGGCGGCCAGAGGGCCGTCACGCTCGGGTGGCAGGAAACCTGCACCGGGGCCGTGTCGACGACGGTGATCTTGACGTGGCACGTGCTCACGCCGCCGCGACCATCGACGACGCACAGTGTCGCCATGGTCACGCCGATCGGGAATACCCCGTTCGCCGTCGGCGAGTAGGGGTTATCGAGAACGACGCTCGCATCCGAGACGAACCAGGTGAACTCGAGGCTCGGATCGTCGCCGTCCGTCGCGCCCCCGTCCAGGGTGACGAGGGCACCTTCCGGCCCGGTTGACGACACGGTCTGGTCGCTCGCCGTGCACACGGGATTCAGGTTCACGTCGGCGATCGTGACCTCGCAGGTGGACGTCGCGCCGGACGGGTCCGTGAAGGTGGCCGTCACCGTCCGAGGCAAGCCCTTGTCCGCGGCCTGCGGCGTCCACGACAGCGTCGAGGTCAGCGGCGACACGCCCGAGGTCGGGTCGAACGTGGCTTCCGCGGGCAGGTTCCCGGCGCTCGCCATGAGCGAGTCCCCGTCGGCGTCGACCCCGGTGAAGGGCACGACGATGGTGTTGCCCTCGGTGACGACGAACGAGCCGAGCGACACCTCGTCGAAGGACATCCGGGCAAGGGTGAAATCGGCCTCGCAGGTGGGAGGCGTGTTACCCGGGGTGCCCGGCACGAGCTCGACGCAGTCGATGGCGAGGGCGGAGTCGAAGGCCCCGTCACCGGCGTCGGCCACTCCGAACCCGACGGTGTAGGTCCCGGGTGCAGGAAACACGAAGGAGTACGGCGGCCCGTAGCCCGTCTCCTGGGCGTACGAGCTGGGAGACGTTCCGCCCGTCGAGAACGTGTCGGCGAGGAGGTAGACATCACCGGGCGTGATGGCCAAGAACGCGAAGTCGTTGAAGCCCGCCGCCGCCGGGTCGTCGGTGAGGAAGTTCCAACGGAACCGCAGCTCGTCCCCCGCGTTCACCATCAGCGTCTGCCAGATCGCCGATCCCTCTCTCGCCGGGTTCCCGCCGGGGCGGAAGGCATCCAGCTTGCCACCTGTCAGGCCGAGGCTCGTCTCGAGCGTCGCCGCGCTCACCGCCGTGCCCAAACCGCCCTTGGACCCGTTCGTCACGACCGCCTGCCACAGACCGCTGGGGGGGGAGATCCCGAACGCCACGCTCTCGGCGCCCGCGCGACCCACCGCCGACCAGTTCGCCAGAGTGCCGTCCTCGAAATCCCCGTTGGGGACTGCGAACTCGCATGCCACCGGGGCGACGACCCGCACGGTGAGGATGTAGTTCCCGGAGAGGCCGAACGTGGCGTTGTCGATGATCAGGCCCGGATCGCCTACGCAGGCCGATGGCCCCCACCACGTCAGGTTGTGGCTCACGCCGACTTGCGGCGGATTGTTGCCCACCTTTCCGGCGCCCGCGAAGGCACCGTAGGAGCCGAGCGGGCCCTCGATCGTGACGCCGACCCACAGATGCTGGCTCGAGAAGATCGGCCCTCCGACGACGTCCTCGGTGTGCACGTAGTACGTTCCGGGGACGTACGGAAGCCCCTGGATGACGAAGGTCGCGAGCGGGGCGCCGGGAGGAATCGAGTCCGCCCCGTCGTTGGGGTAGAAGCTCACGGTCGCCTTCACCGAATCGCCTGCCTGCGCCGGTGGGGACCCGGCGGCCATGAAATACCCGAAGGTGAACGAGGCCAACTGGCCGGTGGCGATCATGTGGATCTCCTCGCCGATCTCGCCGGCCGGCTGCGGCGTCCCCAGATTGCAGAACCAGCTGAAGTCCGGGCAAGAAGGGCCGTCGTAGACGACCGATCCCTGGGTTGCGGGGGGACCGAAGAACACCGTGCCCTCGCAATCGGGGCCGAGGATGTCGGGGACTTGCGCCCCGGCAACGCTGCCCAGAACGATCGAGCTGAAGATCACGGAGAGAATCCGCTGCATGTCAATCTCCTTGGGAGGTCGGGGAAGAGAGCTTCCTCCGAGCCGCGGGGAGGACCCCTCGGGCGGGCGCGGACGCGTTCGAACTCAGAGGCGTCGCGCGGGCGAGGTCGCGACTCGGAGGCGTCGTGTCACGGCACGACTGGTGAAGATCACGCTGCGAGTCTAGCTCGCGCGGCCTCGCTGCCAAGCGTCGAGCGACGGTCGAGCTTGCGTGCACCGCGGACGCCGTTCACAAAACCGCAACCCTTCCCGATTGTCGGAACGCGTGCACGCGGGCCGCGCCCGCGTCCCGTTTTCGAGACGGCGCGTGGCCGAGAGCGTACGCTGTCCACCACGACGCGGCGCAGAAGGAGGGGCCTCATGAAGCAGCTCATCGCGGGAGCGATCTCCGGTTCGATCGTCGGCTGGCTCGTGGCGACGGTGTTCCACGCAGCGCCCGAGCGAGCGACCGGCCTCGGACGCGACCTCGACCTCGCGCGCACGGCGCCCGCCTCGAGCCTCGAGGATCGGCGCCCGCCGCGCGAGCGGCCGTCGGCGCGAGTCCCCGCGCCCGAGAAGCTCGACCCGGCGAGGGAGCTCTTCCGCGCGGCCGTGCTCGCCCTGCCGGTCGAGCTGGCGCAGACGCGGGCCGAGCGGCGCAGCGGCGAGGACGCGCTGGCCCGCGCGCTCGAGGACGGGGACGTCACGGCCCTGATCGCCCCGCAGCACGTCTTCGTCCGCTGCACCTCCGGCGAGCTGCTGGACCACGGCCACCCGAGGTCCGAGCTGCAGAAGGACCTGTCGGAGCTCTTCTACGCGTTCGGCAAGTAGCTGCGCGATGGAAGTGGAGCAACCCGACGATTCGCGCGCGCGGCCGAGGCGCCCGCTCCCCTGGCGCGCAGCCCTCGCCGGCCTCGGCGTCGCCCTCCTCGCCGTGCTCGCGGGCCTGCGCTTTCTCGAGCAGGCGTGGAGCGTCGCGGCCGTGGAGGGGCGCGCGACGCTCGACGGCGAGCCGCTCGCCGCGGGAGCGCGCTTCGGCGTCGGGAGCCTCTTTGCGACGAGCGCCTCGGCGACGGCGCGCCTTTGGGCCGCGGGCGTGGCCGAGATCGCGGTCCTCGCCGACACGCGCGTGCGGCTCGTCGGTTCGACCTTCGCCCGCCAGCGCCTCTTCCTCGAGCACGGCGCGCTCGACGTGCGCACCTTCGCGCCGCCGGGGCTCTTCGTCGTCGAGCTCGGGGATGCGCGCGCCGTGGACCTCGGGTGCGCCTACCGGCTCGAGCGCGGCGCGGACGGGAGGACGCGGCTCGACGTGCGCGCCGGCATGGTGCGCCTCGAGAGCGGCGGGCGCGCGGCGCGCGTTCCCACCGGGTTCTCGTGCGAGACCGCGCGCGGGCGGCTCGGCGTGCCGCTGCGCCTGGACGCGCCCGACGCGTGGCGCGCGGCGGCGCTCGCCGTCGCGGCCGGCGCGCCGGCGCCGCTCGAGGCCGTGCTCGACGAGGCGCGCGCGGCGGATGCGCTCACGCTCATCCATCTCCTCGAGCGCGTCGAGGCACCGGCGCGCGCGCGCGTGCTCGCGCGGCTCGACGCGCTCCAGCCGCCGCCGGCGGGCCTCGAGCGCGCGGCGCTCGGACGCGGCGACGCCGAGACGCTCGAGCGCTGGCGCGCGGATCTGCTCGACTGCACGGTCCGGCCGCGCGGCGCCGCGCGGCGCGCGTTGCGCGCGCTGTGGAGCCTGTGGGTCGACGCGGACTGACGGCCCGGGCGAGAATGGGGCGCATGCAGCCCGCCACCGCCCCGCCGCGGAGCGCCTTCGAGGCGGCCCGCGAGCGCCTGCGCGGCGTCGTGCGCCACACGCCGCTCGTGCCCTTCGACGCGCCGGGCGGGGCGCGCGGCCTCTTCCTCAAGCTCGAGACGCTCCAGCCGGTCGGCTCGTTCAAGATCCGCGGCGTCTTCCACCGCGTCGCGCGCATGACGGCGGACGAGCGCGCGCGCGGCATCAGCACGGTGAGCGCCGGCAACACCGCCCACGCGCTCGCCTTCGCCGGGCGCCACTTCGGCGTGCCCGCGCGCAGCTTGATGCCCGAGGGCGCCCCGCAGACGAAGGTCGACGCGGTGCGCGCGTTCGGGGCGACGCCGGTGCTCGTGCCGACCGCCGAGGTGTTCCGCTACTTGAAGGAGGAGGGCTGGAAGGACGAGCCCTACGCCTACGTCGACCCGTGGCGCGACCCGGACGTGCACGCCGGCCACGGCACGCTGGCGCTCGAGATCCTCGAGGACTGCCCCGACGTCGACACGGTCTACGTCCCGGTCGGCGGCGGCGGGCTGCTCGCGGGGGTCGGCTCGGCGCTGAAGGCCTTCCGGCCCGAGGTGCGCGTCGTCGCCGTCGAGCCCGAGGGTTGCCCCTCGCTCTTCGCGAGCCTCGCGGCCGGCCGCCCCATGGAAGTCGAGTGCAAGACGATCTGCGACGGCGTCGCCGTGCCCTACGTGAGCCCGGAGATGTACCCGCTGCTCGCCGAGCTCGCCGAGCGCGTGGTGCTCGTGTCCGAGGACGAGGTGCGCGCGATGGTCCGCCACCTCGCCCTCGTGGGCAAGGTCGTCGCCGAGCCCTCGGGCGCGCTCGCCGCGGCCGCCGCGCTGAAGGAGGCGCGCGACGCGCTCCACGCGACGAGGGCCGCCGTGTGCCTGGTCACGGGCGCGAGCATCGACGCGCGCAAGCTCGCGGGCATCCTGACGGACTCGTGAAGCTCCAGCCCGAGCCCGATCCTCACGGCAGCCGGCCCGCCAGGATCTCCGACAGCTTCGCCGCGTCGATGTTGCCCCCCGACACCACGCACACGACCTTCCCCGCCCCGGCCTTCCCCGCCAGCGCCGCCGCGACCGACGCCGCCCCCGCGCCCTCGGCGACGACGCGCGCGCGCTCGGCGAGGAGCCGGATCGCGCCCGCCACCTCCTCGAGCGAAACGACCAGCGACCCCGCGAGCACCTCGCGCACGAGCGGCCACATCTCGCGCAGCACGGAGCGTCCGCCGATGCCGTCGACGAAGCTCGGCGCGTAGTCGACCTCGCGCGGCTCTCCGGCGCGCAGCGACACGCTCAGCGGGCACGCGGTCTCCACCTCGCACGCGAAGACGCGCGCCTTCGGAGCGGCGGCGCGCAGCGCGCAGGCGATGCCGCTCGACAGCCCTCCGCCCCCGTAGGGCACGAGCACCGTGTCGACGTCGGGCAGGTCCTCGGCGATCTCCAGGCCGATCGTCGCGTTGCCGGCGACGACGTCCGGATCCGAGACGGGGTGCACGAAGTGTCCATCCAGCCCCGGGAACTTCCGCGTCTCGAGGACCTTCCACCACTCGTCGAACGGCACCGCGATCCACTCGCCGCCGAGGCGCTCGATGGCCGCCAGCTTGGTCTTCGGCGCGTGGTCGGGGACGACGACGCGGCACGCCACGCCGAGCCGGCGCGCGCACCACGCGACGCCCTGGGCCATGTTGCCCGCGCTCGCGGTGAGGACGCCCCCCGCGAGCGCGGTTCCGCCCGGGAGCGCGCGCTCGCCCGCCAGCGCCAGCGCGTTCCACGCTCCACGCAGCTTGAAGGAGCCGATCGGCTGCAGGTTCTCGAGCTTGAGGTGGATCTCGGCCGGGGCGTCGTCGAGCGCGAGGCGCAGGAGCGGCGTGCGCAGCGCGACCCCCGCGAGGCGCTCGCGCGCGGCGCGGACCTCCGCGAGCGGGATCGGGCGCAGCGGCCGCATCGCTCAGAGCTCGACGCTCGTCCCGGCCCCGGTCGCGCGCGCCTTCGCGAGCACGTGGTGCCCGGCCGCCAGGTCCTCGACGGCGAGGCCCAGCGACTTGAACAGCGTCACATCCTCGGGCGAGGTGCGCCCCGGGACGGCGCCGGACAGGAGCTCGCCGATCTCGCCCAGGATGTGGTCGTCGCCGATCGCCCCCTCGCTCTTCGGGAAGAGGAAGTCGCCGGCCTCGTTCAGCGTCGACTCGCGCCGGTCGACGAAGAGCCGCGCGCGCGCGACGGCCGCGGTGTCGAGCTCGCGCGTCGCCTTCACGCTCGATCCCACGGCGTTGACGTGCGCGCCGGCCGCCAGCCACTCCCCCATGAGGATCGGCTCGCGCGCCGACGTCGTCGTGCACACGAGGTCCGCGCCGAGGACGGCCGCGCGCGCCGACGGGGCCGCCTCGACCGCGACGCCGCGCGCCGCGCCCTCGCGCGCCGCGAAGGCCTCGCGGTTCTCGCGCGAGGGACTGTAGACGCGCACGCGCCGCAGCGGGCGCGCGACGGACATCGCCTCGAGGTGCGTGCGCGCCTGCACTCCGGAGCCGAGCAGCGCGAGGTCGCCCGCGTCCTCGCGCGCGAGCAGGCGCGTCGCGACGCCGCTGACCGCCGCCGTGCGGATCGCCGTGATCTCGGCCGCGTCGAGGATCGCGACGGGCGAGCCGTGCTCGGGCTCGAACAGCACGACGACGCCCTGGTGCGAGTCGTACGGCGTGCCGTGGTTGCCGGGGAAGACCGCGACGACCTTGAGGCCGAAGATCGGCGGCTCCTCCATCGAGGCCGGCATCATGCCGAGCAGGCCCTTGCCGCCTGGGAGCAGCATGCCCTGGCGCAGCGGGTTCAGCGCGCGCCCCTCGCCGAGCACGACGAGCGCGGACTCCATCACCTTCATGCACTCGCGCATGGGGAGCAGACGGCGGATCTCGGCGCCGGAGAGGACGAGGGTCGGCACGGCGAGAGGATAATGGAATGTGTCACACTCGGGTGATCGGTTGCCCTCTCCGCGGACCGCCATGCAACCCTCGACCCGACGCGTCGGCGAGACCGAGCTGCTCGAAAACCTCACGTGGGTCCGCGCCATCGCGCGCAGGATCGTGACCGACCCCGCGCTCGCCGACGACGTCGTCCAGGACGCGTGGCTGACGGCCATGGAGCGGCCGCCGCGCGACGGGCAGGGAGCCGGATTGCGCGCCTGGCTGGCGCGCGTCGTCCGCACGCTGGCGCGGCAGAGCGTGCGCTCGACGACCGCGCGCTCGCGGCGCGAGCGCGCCGTCGCCCGCGAAGAGGCCGTGCCCTCGACGCTGGAGGTCGTGGCGCGGGCGGAGATGCAGCGGCGCATCGTCGACGCGGTCCTCTCGCTCGAGGAGCCGGGGCGCACGACGGTCCTCCTGCAACTACCTCGACGGGATGGCCGTGCAGGAGATCGCCGATTCGGCAGGCGACACCCCCGCCGCCGTTCGCAAGCGCCTCTCGCGCGCCGTCGCGGCGCTGCGCGGGAGGCTGGATCGAGACTTCGGGGAGGCGCGCGACCACGCGCTGCGCGCCCTCGCGGCGTTCGCGTTCGCGCCGGGAGGACGCGCCGGCGCGGCGGGGATCGGGAACATCGCCGGAGGTGCCCTCGTGTCGAAGACGACGCTGACGATCGGTGTCGCGGCGAGCGCAGCGGCGCTCGGCCTCGCGGCCTGGCTCCTGGTCCGCTCGGGCCCGAGCGAAGCCGCGCGGCCGGCGGCGAACGCGCCGGCGCTCGTCGAGCTGGCGCCGGCCGAGCCCGCAGTCGAAGGGCGCGCGGGCAGCGCGAACCTCGAGCGCGAAGGCGCCGCGCCCCGGCCCCGCAGCCCGGCGGACCCCGGCCCGGCGGGAGCGCTCTACGCGCTGCGCGACGCCGACGGCGCGCCGCTCGCCGGAGCCCGCGTCGTCCTCTGCGCGGCCGGCGAGGTCCTGGCGAGCGGGGTGACCGACGACGCCGGCGAGCTCGCGACGGGCGAGGACCGGGAAGGCTCCGGCAAGTTGCTCGTGCTCGCCCGCGGCTCGGCCCCGCGCGCGCCCGAGGTCTCCATGGAGCGCGGGCGGCACGAGGTCGTGCTCGAGCGCGGGGCGGCCGTCGCCGGACGGATCCTCGTGAACGGCGCGCCGCCCTCCGAGCGCATTCCGCTCGTGCTCCTCTCGCACAAGAGCCTCTTCTCGATCGAGGAGGAGCTTGGGCTCGCGTGGGACGCGCTCGACGCACCGCCGAACCCGGGTCGGACGATCCGCATGCGGGCGGAGATCGACGGCAGCTTCCGCTTCCAGAGGCTCTCCGGCGACTGGGAGGGCGAGCTGGTGCTGCCGGTCGACTACCCCCTCGCGGACCCCTCGCTCGCGGCGAGCGCCTACTCGCCGAACCGGGTCGAGCTCGACGCTCCCGAGGAAGACCTCCGGATCGAAACGACCAAGCGCCTCGCCCTGACGGGCCGCATCGTCGAGCTCCCCGCGCGCGAGCCGACACCGGTCGCGGGGGCGGTCGTGCTCCCGCAGCTCCAGTACTCCCCCGAGCCCCCCGCGAGCGTGTTGGCGTGGCAGGTCCGAGCCGACGACGAGGGACGGTTTCGCATCGCGCTCGCGAGCCCCTCCGTCTTCGGCGGCGAGCTCTCGATCGGCGGCGCGGACGGGACGTACGTGCGCGAGATCGCGCTCGAGCCGCGCGAGGTCGCCGAGGACTGGGACCTCGGGGACCTGGCCCTCGCCGACCCCGAGGCGCAGCGCAGCGTGGCGCTCGTCGTGCTGGACGCGGACGCGCGTCCCGTCGCGGGCGCGATCGCCGCCTCCGGTCCGGCCGCGCCGATCAGCGCCCCGACCGACGGCGCGGGTCGCGCGACGCTGCGCGGCGTCGTGCCCGGGGTCTCGACGATCGCCGTGTACGCCGCCGGCTACGAGGTGGCGCGCGTCGCGCTGCCCGCCGCCGATCCACCGGGCCGGCCGGCGGCCGAGCTGGAGGTGGTCCTGCGCCGCGGCACGCTGCTCGAGATCCGGTTCCTGCAGCCCGACGGCGAGCCCGCGCCGAAGCTCGTGGCGCGGCTCTCCGCCGCCCGGCATCCCTATCGCGACGAGGAGCGGCCGCGGTCGTACCCGGCGTACACCCGGGCGGGGTGCAGCTTCTACGAGGTCGTCCCGCTCGCGGGCGGCGAGGTCGCCGTGAGGGTGCACGCGCTCCGGGAAGGCCGCGTGACGCTGAACGACCTCGAGCCGCACCTGCCGCTGCGCCTGCGCGTCGAGGGCTCCCTCGGGTCGACGATCCAGGAGCAGGACATCGCGCCGCTCGCGCCCGAGGAGCACCGCGCGATCGAGGTCGTGCTGGCGCGCGCGCCACGGACGCTGCGCGGCCGCGTCATGGACGAGGCCGGCGTCCCGCTGCCGCGCGCGACGGTGGGGATCCGCTGGACGCCGCCCGACTCGCCCAACGGGACGACCGCGTTGACCCGCGGGTTCGAGGACGACGGGGGCTTCGAGCTCGGGAACGTCTACGAGCCCGAGGTGTTCCTCTCCGTCGAGGCGAACGGCTCCGTCCCCGTCTGGAACGAGCGCTTCGAGGTTCCCGTGGACGGCGCCCCACTCGAGTTCCGGCTGAGCCCGTCGCGCGTGGTCGAGGTGACGGTCGAGGACGAAGCGGGGATGCGTCTCCCGGCGTTCGTGCACGCCGAGCTGCCGACGGGCGCGCTGGTGTTCGGCCAGGAGGTCGAGGGCGAGACAGGCGTCTACCTCCTGCGCGGCCTGCCGCGCGGCGAGGTCGCGGTGACGGCGTCGGTGTACGGCGCTCCCCACACGCGGACCTGCGATGCGACCGAGCCGAGGCTCGTGATCCGCGTGCCCGTGCTGGGCGAAGTGCGCGCGAAGGTCCACGTCTTCGGGGACACGGGCGTCGACGACTCCTGGGTCGTGTGCCTGGTCCCGGCTCCCGGCGCGACGCTCGCCGAGGTGTACGCCACGATCGACCCCGGAGGCCGCGACGAGTCCGTCTTCCCCGGGGTCGTTCCCGGCGGCTACGAGGCCGTGGTCCGACGGTACCCCGACGGGTTCGCCGCGCTGGACCGCTTCGAGGAGCGCTCGCCGCGCGTCACGGTCGAGGTCCGCGCCGGGGAGATCTCGAGGATCGAGCTCTGGCCGTAGCGGGCGCGCAGCGCGGCCCGTGCCCGCCCAAGCCCCGGGATCGGACGAGCGCGGTACATTGAGCCTCCTCCCCCCGAGGAGACACCGAATGAAGCCTGCCAGCATCCTCCCCGCGTTGTTCCTCCCCCTCCTCTCCACCATCGGCGCCGCGCAGTGCGACAGCGAGCTGCAGAAGCTCCTCGCCGACCCGCCCGACGGCGGGTCGCTGTTCGGGCGAGCCGTCGCGACGTCGGGCGACGCGCTCTTCGTCGGCGAGCCGCGGGCGTCCGCCTCGATCGGAAGCGCGGGTCGCGTCCACGTGTACACGCGGGGCGCGGACGTGTGGGAGTACGCTGCCTCGCTCGAGCCCGGCGACGGTCAGGTGGGGGGCGAGTTCGGCTGGTCGCTCGCGGCCCTTGGCGACACGCTCGTCGTCGGCTCGCCCTGGGCGCGCCACGGATGGGGCGCCGTCTACGTCTTCGAGCGCGACGGGGAGAGCTGGCGCCGGACCACGCGGCTCGATGGCGATCCCGACATGTCCGGGTTCGCGAACTTCGGCGTTTCGGTCTCCATCCACGAGGACACGATCGCGGTCGGAGCCTGGGCCGACGACTTCATCGGTTCGGTCAGCGCGTTCGTGCGCCACGGGACGGACTGGATCCTCGAGGCCAAGCTCTGGAATCCGGACCCGACGTTCCTCGGCACCCTCGGCGGAAAGGTCGCCGTGTACGGGGACACGCTCCTCGCGGCGACGTTCGCTCCGAGCACGATCTACGCTTGGGAGCGAGGCGGCGGCGTCTGGTCCCGCATCTCCTTCCCGGCAGGCACCCGCGGAAACGCGAGCCTCGCGCTCGAGGGCGAGCGGCTCGTCGTCGGCGACCCTGCGCCGTATCCGGAGGCAGACCCCGGGAGCGCCCGCGTCTACACCCGCAGCGGCACGAGCTGGAGCGAGGAGGCGCTCGACTCCCCGGACGGGACGCCGGGCGACCGCTACGGAGCCGCCGTCTCGATCGCCGGCGAGCGCGTGGTCGTCGGCGCGCCTGGTTCGGCGGCCGGGCGCGGCGCCGTGTACGTCTTCGAGGAAGACGGCGGGACCTGGATCCAGACCGCGCGCTTCGTCGCCTCCGACGCGCTGGGCGGGGACGAGCTGGGGGGGTCGGTGGCGCAGTCGGACGGGATCGTCGTCGCCGGCGCCGAGGGCGACCGCGACGCAGGAGCGGACACCGGAGCGGCCTACGTCTTCGACGCCACGGAGCCGGGCACGCCGTACTGCGAGGCGAGCGCGAGCTCGCTCGGCGAGCCGGCGGTGCTGCGCGCGCGCGGCTGCAGCTCGCTCGAGGCCGGCGGCCTCGCCTTCGAGGCCGCGCCCGTGCCCGACGAGCCGGGCGTCTTCGTATACGGGCCGGCGCGCGTCGAGCGCCCGTTCGGAGACGGCCGCTTGTGCGCCGGCGGGACCCTGACGCGCTCGCCGGTGCAGGTCGGGCACTCCGGCTTGCTCTGGTGGACGCTCGAGCTCGCCGTGCCGCCGCACGACCAGATCAGCGCCGGCTCGACGTGGTTCTTCCAGGCGTGGTTCCGCGACCCGGCGGCGGGCGGGAGCGGATTCAACCTGTCGAGCGCGCTCGAGATCGCGTTCAGGCCCTGAGCGCGCGCGACCGCGCGACGAATCCTGAACGCGCCCTGCGCTGGGCCGTGCGAGCCGGCCCGCGTAGAGTAGCGTCCATGCGCCGTCGCCCGGTGCTCCTCGCGCTGGCGGCTCTCGCCGCCGTCGCCGCGGTCCGCGGAGGCCCCGCCGACGACGCGCCCGACAGCCCGTACGAGCGCGCTCTGCGCAAGAGCGTGCGGCGCGCCCAGCTCGAGCTGCAGCGCGAGCTCGACCTGTGGGAGGACCACTCGAGCTGGGACGACCCCTGGATCGCCCGCTCGGAGCACTACGAAGTGCGCACGACGCACAGCCGCGGCCTCGCGCGGGACCTCGCGCGCGGCCTCGACCAGATGCTCGGGTTCTTCCAGTCGGTGCTGCGCCGGAGGTACACGCCGGACGCGCCGTTCCAGGTCCACGTCTTCCCGGGCCTCGCCGAGTACAACGAATTCGGCACCCAGCACGGGGCCGAGCACTCCTCGTTCTACGGCAGCTTCTTCGCGAGCGCCGCCCCCGGGCAGCCCGTCGCCACGTACTTCGTCGAGAACCGCGTGCTCCTGCGCATGTGGGTCACGCACGGCGCCACGCACCAGTTCGTCGCCGCGGCGTTCGGCAGCGAGGGCCCGCCCTGGATCTCGGAAGGGCTCGCGGCCTACTTCGCCCTGTACTGGGACAACGCGTACGGCCCCGCCGAGCTGGAGCGCATCTCGGCCCAGGGCGGCGACATCCCGCTCGGCGAGCTGCTCGCGGCGCCCGAGGCGCGCTACACCGACCGCCCCCACGAGCGGCTCGTGCAGCTCGGAATGCTCTTCACGTACCTCTTGAGCTTCCGCGATGACACGCGCCTCGTCTACGACGGCGAGGAGCTCGTCTCCGCGCCCTTCGCCGACTACGTCGTCGCGGTCCTGCGCTCGCAGAACGTCGAGGCGAACCCGGTGCACGAGCTCTTCACCGTCGACCTCGAGGCGCTCGAGCTGGACTTCCGCGGCTTCGAGTTCCCGCGCTAGCCCGGGTGAGATCGGCTAGTAGCGGTGCACTTGCGCCTTTCCCGCCTCCGAGGTCAAGCCCTCCAGGTCTCCGCGGCCGACCCGCACGACGACCCTCTGCGCCGACGCCTGGTGGGCGGTGTAGCGGCCGACCCAGTCCTGCCAGGCGACCTGGTCCCTGGCCAGGACGGTGACGGGCCATTGCGCGTCGCCGCACGGGCCCAGGTGCAGGGCCACGGTGAACGCCTCCGCGCCCGCGAGCCCGCGGACGCGGGCGCCGTGGCGCTCCAGGGTGCCGAGCACGCTGCGCTCGATGGCCGCCACGGCCGCTGGATCGAGCTCGAAGCGGCGCGCGGCGAGCTGGCGCACGTCGCTGATGAGATACCCCGCACGCACTCCGGCGAGAGCGCTTGCGGGCGTTCGCGTCCAAGCCGGGGCGCGCCCCTGGATTTCGCGCCGAGTCTCCTCCCACTCGTCGAGCTCCTCGTCCGCGTCGCCGCCGTCGACCTCGCCCGGCGGCGCGTCCACGGCCTCGCGGATCGGCACCTGCACGTCCAGGCTCAGGAACACGCCGTGGCCGGGCAGGTGGAAGCCGCGCGAGTGGGTCACGGGCGAGGTCCCGCTCGAGTCCGCCGCGACCACGGTCGTGCCCAGCGAGTAGCCGATCACGTCGGCGCGCTCGCGCGCGGTCTGCTCCTCGGCCGCTGGCGCGGCGCTCGTGCGCTGCTCGGCCAGCGCCGCGGTCAGGTCCTTGACGAGGATGCGACGCAGCACCTCCACGTCCTCGACGGTGGCGTCGGCGCCGTCGCCGGTCGGAGTCGCTTGGGGTGTGGCGATGGAAGCGATCAAAGCGAGCGCGGCGCTCGCCGGAACGAAGTGTTTCATGACGACGGGCTCCGGGTTCATCTCTCGGTCTCCAGGGCGACGTACGAGGCGAGCTCGAACAGCGCGTCCTGGGTGAAGCGGTCCGCGCGCGCGGCGCCGGCGGAGAAGGCATCCATCCAGGACGCGACCAGGCGGCGATCCTCGGCGAGGGCGCGGTCGACGGCGCGCGCCAGCTCGAGCCGGCTCTCGCGCTCCCTCGCGCTCCACTCCGCGCGGCGACGCTCGGAATCGCCGAGCGAGAGCGCCAGCTCCGTGCTCTCCTCGCGCGCGATGAGGCGCAGGCGCTCCTCGAGCGCCGCCAGGCGCTCGCCGGCCTCGGGGGCGGCCTGGCCGCCGCTCGTCGATTCCCGCGACGTCCCCGCTAGCCAGGGAGCGCGCAGGGTGAGCGTCAGCGTCCCCTCGCCCACGCGGACGGTCGCGGCGGCGCTCGCGAGCCCGACGAACACGAGGGCCGCGGCCGCGGCGCCGATCCAGCTCGCGCGCCAGCGCGAGCGCCGCTGCAGGTCGGCGATCCGGCGCGCCAGGCGCGAGGACGCCCCCGCGCCCAGCTCGCGCGCCGGGAGCTCCCAGGTCCCGAGCAGCTCGACGGCCTCGGCCATCTCGGCGCGCGCGCGGGCGCACTCGGCGCAGACATCGAGGTGCTCGGCGACTCGCCGCCGCCATCCCTCGTCGAGCTCGCCGTAGAGCATCGCCGGGAGCTCGCCGCGGACCTCCTGGCAGGGATCGTGATCATTCATGTCTCGAGCTCCTCTTCGAGCTCCTTCAGGCGGGCGCGCAGGCGCAGGAGCCCGCGGGCCATGCGCGACTTGACCGTGGTCGCCGGAGCGTCCAGCACCCGGGCGATCTCGGGGAACGGCAGGTCTCCGTAGTGGCGCAGGACGACGACCTCGCGCTCGTCGGAGGGCAACGTGAGGACCGCGCGCGCCACGAGCTCCACCGTCTCCCGCTGGACGGCCGCGCGCTCGGGGGTCGTGGCGTCCGCGCCCGGGCGGACCCGCGCGGCGCCGCGGCGTGCGTGCTCGTCGGCGGCCGCGCCGCGCCGGCGGTCGCGATAGACGTTGACGACAACGCGGTAGAGCCAGGTCGAGAAGCGCGCGTCGCCCTGGAAGCCGGCCAGCGTCGCGTGGGTGCGCATGAGGGTCGTCTGCATCACGTCCCGGGCCTCGTCCAGATCGCCGGTGAGACGGAAGGCGAGGCGCAGGATCTCCGGCTCCCAGCGCGCGACGACGCCCTCGAAGGCCGACGCGTCCCCCGCCCGGAAGCGGCGGATCAGCTCCTCGTCGGGGATCGACTGGCGGGTCATGCGCGCTCGAAGCAGGGCTTGGACGGACGGCGCGGGCCGGCGGACGACGGAATCCGCCGCTCGAACGCGGTTCATGCGACGGGGCGGGCTCTACGGCCAGAGCTCGCCCTTCGCGAGCGCCCGCGCGAATCGGCTCACCGACCAGATCTCGATCCCGTCCTCGGTCCTGAGCGAGCGTGGCCCGGGGTACACGAGGATCCGTTGCACGATGTCCGGCAGGTCGGCGATCGCGCGCAGCCCCGCGAGCAGCGGCGCGGCGAAACGCGTCTGCGACTTCACCTCGAGCGCCAGGAACTCGCGTCCCCGGCGCAACAGGAAGTCGACCTCGATCCGCCTACCGGTGCCGGAAGCCCAGTAGAAGATCTCGTCGAAAACCGCGCTTTCCTGCGCGTGGGCACGAAGCACGTGGAGGATCCAGCCCTCGAGCAGCGCGCCGCGCTCCTCGGCGGACACGGGACCGAGCTGGCGCTTCACGGCCCTGGCGATGCCGCAGTCCACCCAGTAGAGCTTGGGGTGCTTGCGCTCGCGGACGCGCAGCTTGGCCTCGTACGCGGGCAGGCGAAAGGCCATCAGCGTGTCCTCGAGGATCTCGAGGTAGCCGTCGACCGTCGACCGCGCCACGCCGGCGTCGCGCGCGAGACCGGACACGTTGACGACCTGGCCGTGGAACAGGCCCGCGATCGGGAGGAAGCGCGTGAAGCCGGGGAGATTGCGAACCAGGGCCTCGGCCCGGATCTCCTCGCGCAGGTAGAGCTGGACGTAGCTCTCGAGGGTCGCCCGCGGATCGAGTGCCGTCACGACGAGCGGAACACCGCCGTATTGCAACGCAGCGTCGAGATCGAAGTCCCGCCCGAGCTCAGCCGGTGTCAGCGGGTGCATCTCCTTGCGCAGCGCACGGCCGGCAAGGAGGTTGGTCCCGGCCGCCTTCAGCTTGCGCGCGCTCGATCCGAGGAGCGCAAACGAGAGGCCACGGGACTCGATCAGCCGGTGCACCTCGTTCAGGAGGCCGGGTATCCGCTGGACCTCGTCGACGACGACCCAGGCCCCCCGGGGCAGGTCGCCGAGCTCGAGCGAGAACAGCGAGGGGTCGGCCAGGAGGTCCTGGAAGCGGCGCTCCTCCAAAAGGTCGATCCAGTGGGCGTCGGGAAGCCGGGAGCGGGCCCAGGTGCTCTTGCCCACGCCGCGCACGCCGAGCAGGAAGAAGCTCTGGCGTGGAGCCTCGGCGAGTCTCGAGTACCGCGGGCTGCTCATGTTGCCGTCATTATGTCGTGCAAAATGACGACATGGCTAGCAATTGTCCTGGCGGCCCGCTCAGCCGCCCGTCAGCTCCTGCACCGCTCGCGCGAGGAGCCGGTTGAACTCCGCGGGGTCCTCCGCCATGAGGAAGTGCCCGCTGCGCGGCATCACCGCCAGCTCGACGTCCGGCTTGCGGCGGCGCGCGGCTTCGAGGTTCGTCGGGTACGAGTCGGCGTTCAAAAGGCGCAGCGGCACCTCGAGCGCCGCCAGCGCCGCCCCGCCGTCGTAGGCGAAGAGGCTCTCCATGGCGGAGATCGCCACGTCGGGCGGCGCCGCGGAGATGTCGGCGGCGATGCGCTCGACGAGCTCCGGGTCCGAGCGCGCCGTGAACATCCGCCGCGCGAACCGGTCGGCGGCCGCAGGGAAGTCCGCCCGGAAGGGCGCGAGGAACGCCTCGCGCTCCGCCGGGCCGAAGGCGTGGCCGACGTCGAACAGCGTGTCCACGGGGACGAGGGCGGCGACGCGCTCGGGCGCGAGCCGCGCGGCCTCGAGGATCACGGGCCCGCCCATCGAGTGGCCGACGAGGACGGCGTCCTCGACGGCGAGCGCCTCGAGGACGGCGCACACGTCGGCGCCGAAGGCCGCGATCGTCCAGTCCTCGCGGCCCAGGCCCGACTCGCCGTGCCCGCCGAGGTCGATGGCGAGGGCGCGGTGCGATCGCGCGAAGTGCTCGAACTGCGCCCGCCAGTAGCTGCGGTCGCAGGACCAGCCGTGCACGAAGACGAGGGCGGGCGCGCCGCTGCCGGCGACCTCGTAGGCGATGTCGACGCCGTCGGGCGCCTTCACGGTGCCGCGCGTCGGCGCGGCGGCTCGCTGGCCCGGGATACCAGCGGGCGCTGCGAGGGAGAGGAGCAGGAGCGTCGCGATGCGCAAGAGAGCCTCCGTGGATCGTCGTGGGGCTACCCCCCCAGCTGCCGCAGCCACCCGTCGACGCGCGAGTCGTCCCCGCCGAGCGCCTTGTAGGCCTCGAGCTGCTCGCGGGCCTTCGTGGCGTCCTCGAGGAAGTCCTTGTAGAGCACGCCCAGGCTCAGGCGCGCGAAGGCGTTGTCGGGGTCGAGCGCGAGCGACTGGGCCAGCTCGGACTCGGCCTCCTCGTAGCGCTCGAGGGCGACGAGCACCAGGCCCAGATCGAGCCGCGCGAGGGCGAGGTCGGGGTCGAGCTGGAGCGCGGCCCGGAACTCGCGCGCGGCGGCCTCGTGCTGGCCCTCGCGCGCGCGCAGGATCCCAAGCAGCGTGCGCACGTCCGCGTCCTCGTCGTCGATGGCGACGGCCGCCTCGAGCGCTTCGATGGCCGCGGGGATCTCGCCGCGGCCTTCGAGCCGGGTCGCGTCCAAGACGTGCAGCCGCGCGACGCCCGGATTGTGCCGCAGCGCGCGCGCGACCACGGGCCCGGCCTCGGCGAAGCGCTCGCCCTCGACCATCAGCGCCGCGAGGCTCGTGGCGGGCCACGCCGCCTCGGGCTCGAGCTCGAGGGCATCGGTGAACTGCGCCTCGGCGTCCTGCGGGCGCCCCTGGAGCAGGTAGGCCTCGCCGAGGGCCGCGCGAACCTCCCAGCTCGCCGCGTCGCTGCGCTTGGCCTGCACGAGCTCTTCCTGGGCGGCCGTCGGATCGCCGTCGTCGAGCGCGATGCGGCCCAGGTAGTAGCGCGCCGGAGCGCACTCCGGGTCGAGGCTCTTGGCCCTTTGCAGCAAGGGCCGGGCCGCCTCGCAGTCGCCCAGGAGGTAGTGCACCGCGCCCTGGCCGGCGAGCGCCTCGGCGCTCGGCGCGCCGCGCGCGGCGGCATCGAACCGGCCGCGGGCCTCGTCCAGCCGCCTGCGCTCGAGCTCGATCCAGCCCACCGCCGCAGCCGCCGCCGCGTACTCGGGGTCGACGCGCAGCGCCTCGAGGAGGTCGGCGAGCGCCGTGTCGACGTCTCCGCGAGCCTGGTAGACGCGTGCGCGCACGAGGAATGCCTCGGAGTCGCGGCACTCGAGCTGCTGCGCATCCTGCACCTTGGACAGGGCGGCGCTCGTGTCGCCGCGCAGCAGGAGGCCGCGCGCCTCCTCGAGCAGCCGCACGTACCGTGCCTCGAGCTCGGTCCGCCGGTCGGCGGACTTCATGCTGACGCGCGGCGTCACGGTGAGCGCTGCATCGGCGCGCGTCAGCTTCCAGCCGATCCCGATCAGCGCCGCAACCCCGATGACGGCGCCGGCGAGCTTGAGCAGCGGCGTGCGCCGCTCGCCGCCACCCGCCGCCCGTCTCGACCGCACGAGCACGGCGTTCGGGTCGACGCTCTCGAGCGCCTTCAGCATCTCCGTCGCCGACGCGAAGCGATCGTCCGGGTCCTTCGCGATCGCCCGGCGCAGGATCTCGACGAGGTCGAGGGGCAGCCCCAGCTCCACGAGCGAGTCGGTCAACCGCGGCGAGGCGTCGGACATCTTCTGCGCGATCAGCTCGACGATCGACTCGGCGTGGAACGGCCCCTCGCCGGTCAACAGCTCGTACCAGATCAGGCCCACGGCGTAGAGGTCGGCGCGCGGGTCGACCTCGCCGCCCGCGGCCTGCTCGGGGGCCATGTACAGCGGCGTCCCCATGATCCGCCCGGGGAGCGTCGCGAGCGTCGAGTTCTTCGGCAGGTCGACGAGCTTGGAGAGCCCGAAGTCCAGCACCTTGACCGACAGCTCGCCCGTGAGGCCGAGCACGACCATGATGTTCTCGGGCTTGAGGTCGCGGTGCACGATGCCGTGCCCGTGCGCTTCCGCCTGGGCGCGCAGCACCTGCCGCACGATGGGGATCGACTCCGCGAGGGTGAGGCGCTTTCGGTCCTGCAGGAACTCGCGCAGGCTCTGGCCCTCGACGAACTCCATCGCGAGGAAGAAGAGCTTCTCCCAGCGGTCGAAGTCGAAGACCTGGATGGCGTTGGGGTGGTTGAACTTGCCCGCCGCCACGCCCTCGCGCTGGAACCGCTGGAGGTTCTCCTCGCTGACCTGCAGCTCGGGGTGCAGGACCTTCAGCGCCACCTTCTTGCCGAGGCCGATGTGCTCGGCGAGGTAGACCTTGCCCATGCTGCCGGTGCCGAGCTCCTCGACGACCCGGTACTTGTCGTTCAGGGTCCTCCCGAGAAGGGAGGTGTCGAGCCCGGCGGCGGCCAGCTTCATGCCGCAGGACGGGCAGAACCGTGCCTGGGCGTCGATCTCGTGTCCGCAGTTGGGGCAGTCCCTCATCGTTCGGCGCGGCGCGGCGGGCCGGGCATTCTAGTTCTCCGCGGTCCGGGTGCCCCAGGCCCTCCCGAGGCCAGTCGGGTTCTTACGCAGGGAGGCCCGCGGATGGCGGCGCTGCCGGCCCTTTCCTTTGGGAGGGCAAGTACACTCATACGATCTCACTACCTCTTGATCTTTTAAGGAGGCGCCCGTAGGAGTCCTGCAGCCACCCGCACCCTGCTCCAGGAGATGCTCGGGCCCGGGAGCGATCTGGGCGCGCTCCTGCGCGCGGGGGCCGAGGACGACGAGACCCCTTGAGCCGAAGCCAGCTTCGCGGTCGAGTCAGAAAGCGACGACCGCCCCGGCACTCTCGATCGCAGCGCGCATCTCCGCGACCGATCGCTCGTCGCGGATCGCGAACTGCCGCGCCCCGCCCGCGAGCCGCCGGTAGCCGCCCGGAGCGGTCGAGACGTCGGCGCTGAGCCGGCTCGCCCCCAGGCGCAGGAGCTCGTCGCGCATCCGCGGGCTCTCGCGGGTCGTCACGGTCAGGTGCGCGTCGGGGAAGGTCAGCTCGAGGTAGACGCAGGCCTTCACGAACCGCTCGTCGCTGACGCCCCGCCCGGGCCGGTACTCGCAGCCCGCGTCGACCTCGCGCACGCGCGGGAGCGAGAAGCCGACCTGGAGGCCGGGGTGGTCCTGCTTCAGGACCACCGCGTGGGCGACGAGGCTCGCCAGGTCCTCGTGCAGCGGGCCGAGCCCGAGGAGCGCGCCGAGCCCGAGCACCTCGAACCCGGCGGCGGCGGCGACGTGCGGCGCCTCGAGCCGCCGGGCCATGTCGCGCTTGGGCCCCGCGCGGTGCACGCGGCGGTAGACGTCGCGGTCGTACGTCTCCTGGTACAGGTGGTATCCGAGTGCCCCGGCGCCGAGCAGCCTGCGGAACTGACCGGGCTCGAGCGCGCCGAGGTTGAGGTGGATGCGCCGGATGGGCGTGCGCACGAGGATCTCGCGGACGACCTCGCACACGTAGTCGACGAAGCGGTCGGTGGGGACCTCGCCGGTGACGAGATCGACCGTGCGGTGCCCGCGCTCGGCGAGCGCCCGCGCCTCGTCCAGCGCCTCGTCGCGCGTCAGCCGGCGGCGGCGGAAGCGCGCGCTGCGCCGGAAGCCGCAGTACGCACAGTCGCTCTGACACGCGCTCGACAGGTACAGCGGCGCGAAGAGCTGCACGCGGCGCTGGAAGTGCCGCGCGCGCGCCTCGATCAGCGTGCGGCGGGTGGCGCCGAGCAGCGCGTTCACCGGGATCTCCATGAAGCGCTCGATGTCGTCGCGGACACCGCCCGCGATCTCGGCGACGCGCGCGCGCACGGGGCTCGTCTCGAGCTCGCGCGCGAGGCGGCGCTCGCGGAGCTCGCGCGCCGTGCGATGGACGAGCTCGTGGACGGCGCCGATCAGGGAGGTGTCCCGGCAGCTCGCGGCGGGCACGCAGAGCTCGCACTCGACGCCGCGCTGCGCCGCGCGCGCGAGCCGGTGCGCGACGTGCGCGGCGAGCGCGTCCAGCATCGAACGCGCGGGCGAACGCGCGGGCGAATCCGCGGGCGAATCCGCGGCGGAATCGGCGCGGCTGCCGGCAGGCCGCCGGCCGCCGGCCGCGGAGGCGCTGCGGCCGGTCACCACCTCGCCCTCGTCGGTGCGGATGCGGCAGACCAGGCCGGCCCCCGCCGGCTCGACGCTACAGGTCATCCCCCAGGGGGGACCGGCCGAAACGAAGAGGCGTTCAGGAATTATAGATTTCAAGATCGTGTAATCTATACGACCTCCAGGACCCCGCCTCCAGACCCCGAGCCGCCGTTTCTGCTCCCCCGCCGGCGGGCGCGCGGGCAAGCTGGCCCTCATGGACGCCTCCGACGCCAGGCTCCTCGCGGAGAAGCGCTCGCGCCTCCCCGCCGCCGAGCTCGCCGCCCGCGTCGAGGGCGCGCGCGCGCGCACCTTGGCGCTCATGGCCGACCTCAGCGACGAGGAGCTCGAGGTCCCGCGGCTCCCGATCGTGAACCCCCTGCGCTGGGAGCTCGGCCACGTCGCGTTCTTCTACGAGGCGTTCCTCTTGCGCCTCCTCGACGGCGGCGAGCCGCTGATCGAGGGCGGCGACGAGCTCTTCGACTCCTTCAAGGTGGACCACGCCGACCGCTGGTCGCTCGAGCTGCCCTCGCGCGCCGGCATCCTCGCGTACATGCAGCGCGTCCACGAGCGCGTCATCAAGAGGCTCGGCGCGCGCGAGCCCGACGCGCGCGAGACCTACCTGTACCTGCTCGCGGGCTTCCACGAGGACATGCACGCCGAGACCTTCCACTACGCGCGCCAGACGCTGGGCTACCCGGCGCCGGCGCTCGCGGCCGCGCGCGGCGCCGGCGAGCCGGAACGGAGCGCCGGCCCCTGGCCCGGGGATGTCGACGTGGCCGGTGGGACGCACCTCCTGGGAGCCCGCGGCGAGGAGCCGTTCGTCTTCGACAACGAGAAGTGGGCCCACCCCGTCGAGGTTGCGCCATTCCGGATCGCGCGCGCGCCGGTGACGAACGCGGAGCTGTGCGAGTTCGTCGACGATGACGGGTACCGCCGGCGCGAGCTCTGGAGCGCGCCGGGCTGGCGCTGGCGCTTCAGGGCCGAGGCCGAGCACCCGGTGTACTGGAAGCGCGAGGGCGGGACCTGGCTGCGCCGCGAATTCGACCGCTTCGTTCCCCTCGCCGAGCACGAGCCGGCCGTCCACGTCGGCTGGTACGAGGCCGAGGCGTTCTGCAACTGGGCGGGCCGGCGGCTGCCGAGCGAGGCGGAGTGGGAGATGGCGGCGGCGGGCGCTCGCCCCGCCAACACCGACTCGCGCCTCATGGGCTGCGCCGACGTGGGCGCCTTCGCGGAGTGCGACAGCGCCGCCGGCTGCCGCCAGATGCTCGGCAACGTGTGGGAGTGGACGGCGTCCGCCTTCTACCCCTTCCCCGGCTACGTCGTGGACTACCCCTACCGCGAGTACTCGGCGCCGTGGTTCGGGACGCGCAAGGTCCTGAAGGGCGGATCGTGGGCGACGCGCTCCGGGCTGGCGCGCATCGGCTACCGGAACTTCTTCGAGCCCGAGCGCCGCGACATCCTGGCCGGTCTTCGGACCTGCGCGGTCTGAAGGGCCAGCTTCTACAGCGTCTTCGAGAACGTCCCGCGGCCGCTCTCGCCGCGCGCCTGCCGCACCTGGAAATAACGGTCGAACACCACCGCGACGTTGCGCATGAAGAGCTGCCCGACGTCGGTGAGCCGCACCTCGCCGGCGTCGTCCTCGACCAGCCCGTCCGCCGCGAGCGGCCGCAGCGCCTCGAGCTCGGCGGCGAAGACGCGCTCGAAGGACACGCCGTGCGCCGCCTCGATCTCCGCCTTGCGCACCACGCCGCTGCACATCAGGGCGAGGATCACGTCGCGGCGCAGCCGGTCGTCCGCCGAGAGCCGGTGCCCGCGCGCCGTGGCGAAGCCGCGCTCGCGGACGAGCTCGCCGTACTCGGCCTCGTTCGCGCTGTTCTGCACGAAGGCGCCCGCGACCTCGCCGATCGCGGACACGCCGGCCGCGACCGTGTCGCTCCCGCGGCGCGTCGTGTAGCCCATGAAGTTGCGGCGCAGGCTCCCGTCCCGCGCGGCGCGCGCGAGCTCGTCGCCCGGCAGCGCGAAGTGGTCGAGGCCGATGTACACGTAGCCCGCCGCGCGGAACGCCTCGAGCGCGTCGACGAAGATGAAGAGCTTGTCGTCCGCGCTCGGGAGAGCCTCCTCGGGCAGCGCCGTCTGGTGCTTCTTGAGCCACGGGACGTGCGCGTAGTGGAACAGGGCGACGCGCTCCGGGCGCATGTCGATCACGCGCCGGACGGTCGCGGCGAAGGCGTCGCGGGTCTGGTGCGGCAGCCCGTAGATCAGGTCGACGTTGCACGAGCGCATGCCCGCGGCCCGTGCCGCGTCGACGATCCGGCGCGTCTCCTCCTCCGATTGGACGCGCTTGATCGCTTTCTGGACGCGCGGGTCGAAGTCCTGCACGCCGAGCGAGATGCGGTTGAAGCCCAGCTCGGCCAGCGCCTCGATCTGCTCCGTGCTCGTCACGCGCGGGTCGACCTCGACGGCCGCCTCCGCGTCGGGCGAGAGGTCGAACACGCTGGCGAAGATGCCGTGCAGCCGGCGGATCTGCGCCACGTCCAGGTGCGTGGGCGTGCCGCCGCCCCAGTGGTACTGGTGCACGCGCCGCGCGCCGATGCCCGTCTCGTGCAGCATGTCGAGCTCGCGCTCGATGCGATCGAGGTAGCGCTCGACGCGCTCGGCGCTGCGCGTGATCACGACGTTGCAGCCGCAGAACAGGCAGCGCTCGTCGCAGAAGGGAACGTGGACGTACACCGAGAGCTCGCCCTGCGAGCGGGCGGCCTGCCGCAGCAGCTCCGGGTAGCTGCCCGTGTCGAAGCCCTCCTCCCAGTCGACGACCGTCGGATAGGACGTGTAGCGCGGCGCCGCGGTCGCATACTTGCGCAGGAGCTCGCGCGGCACGTCGAAGGCAGGGTGGGTCATCGCGCGCGCCTCCCGGGGCCCGGAGCCGGATAGCCGCTGTCCGGGCTCGCCGCGCAGAAATCGACGAGGTCCTGGAGCGTCGTCCCCGCGAGCGTCGACTGCCAGCGCTCGGAGGCGTCGCGCCAGTAGTCGTGCATGGGACACGCGCGCTCGTCGGTGCACTCCGCCTGGCCGAGGAAGCAGCGCCGCCGCCCGAGGTGCTCCTGCGAATCGACGACGTCGAAGAGGCTCACCTCGCCCGGCGGCCGAGCCAGCCGGAACCCGCCGCCGCGCCCGCGCTGGCTCGCGAGCACGCCGCGGTCGACGAGCGGGCGCAGGATCTTCGCCAGGAAGGGCGCCGGGATGCGCAGCTCGCGCGCCATCTCCTGCGCGAGCTGGTAGCCCTCGCCGTGGCGCCGCGCGAGGTGGGTGAGGGCGCGGATGGCGTGCTCGCTGGCCTGAGAGATGGGTCGCACGTGGGGCCTGTCGATATGCGGACTACGATATCGGCTGGCCGATGCGAGATCGAGGAGAAGGGCCTCCCCCTCAATCCGAGAACCGCACCGCGTAGATCGGCGGCAGGTGCGCCGAGACGTGCATGAAGCTGTCCCCCTGGTCCTCGGTCACCCACAGGTTCCCCGTCGTGCTCCCGAAGGCCAGGCGATCTCCGCTGTCGTCGATGTCGAGCGCGTGGCGGTACACCAGGTCGTACGCGTGCTCCTGCGGCAGCCCCTCGCGCAAGAGGTCGAAGCTCGCGCCGCCGTCGCGCGTGCGCGCGACGACGACCTGGCCGTCGATGGCGTAGCGCGCCTCGTCCTTCACGCCGGGGACGAACCAGGCGGTGTCGGGCTCGATCGGGTGGACCGCGACGGCGAAGCCGAACTTCGAGTGCTCCTTCGCCAGCTCGACCCAGTGGCCGCAGCCCTCGGTGGTGCGGAAGATGCCGCAGTGGTGCTGGCACCACATCACGTCCGGATCCGCGGTGCAGGCCACGATGCTGTGCGGGTCCTGGCTGTCGGGCTCCCCCGCCTGGTCGGGCGGCAGGAAGTCGGCGCGCATGCCGTGCGCGCCCTGCTTCCAGGTCGCGCCGTCGTCGCGCGTCTCCCACACGCCGCCGCACGAGACGCCCAGGACGACGTGGCGGCCGTCGCGCGGGTCGACCAGGATCGAGTGGATGCCGGGCCAGTCGGCGCCGCCGCCCATCCATTTCTTGCGACCGGGGTGGTCCCAGAGCGAGCGCACGAGCTCCCAGCTCTCTCCGCCGTCGTCCGAACGGAAGAGCCCGCCGGGGATCGTGCCGCACCAGACGCGGCCGGGCTGGTCGAGGTTGCCCGTGGCGAGCGCCCAGACCTTCATCAGGTTCCAGGGGATGGGCACCTTCTTGAAGGGGTCGAGGTCCTCGACGCCTTCGGGCTTCTCGGGGTAGGCCGGCGCGGCGGTCTCCTTCCAGGTGCGTCCGCCGTCGGTGGAGAGGTGCGTCTTCGCGCCGAAGTGGCCGAGCTCGAGCGCGGCGTGCATGCGCTCGCCGCCGGGCTCGGGCAGGACCAGGGTGACGGCGTCGCCCAGGAAACCGACGTTCGCGACCTTCCAGGGAACACCGGCAGCGCCGTTGCGCTCCAGCGTGAAGAGCCCCTTGCGCGTGGCCACTTGCAGACGATCGCTCATGCTCAACCTCCCGAGAGGGCCTGGATGACGTGCAGCTCGCTCCCCGGTTCCACGGGATCCGAGAGACCTTTGCGGTCCTGCACCGGCTCGCCGTCGACGAACACCATCATGTGGTGGCGCAGGGCCCCCTGGTCGTCGACGACGTAGCCGCGCGCGCCGTCGTTGCCCTCGAAGTACGCCTCGAGCACCTCGCGCACCGTCGCTCCCTCGACCGATCGATCGGCGCAGTCGAGGTGGCGCTGGATGTTCCTCGTGAAGTGGATCGTGGCCATGGCGGGCGCTCCGAGATGCTACTCGGACCGTCCCCGCGCGCTGCGCGCCGGGACGGGGACCGTGCCGCCTATCCGCGAGGCGCCGCGGCCCGTCTCGGAAAAACCGACGGAAACCGGCGGCCGCCGGCCGGGTACGCCGGCGCGGGCGGAGAGAATCGCGAGCCCATGGACGACGCGACGACCAGGATGCCGCCGCCCGAGTGGCTCGAGGCCGACGGCCTCGGCGGGTTCGCGAGCGGCACGGCGAGCGGCCTGCGCACGAGGCGCTACCACGCCCTGCTCGCGGTCGCGCGGACGCCGCCGACCGGCCGCGTCGTGCTCGTCGCCGCCATCGAGGCGACGCTCGTCGGCGCGGGCGAGCGGCAGGCGCTGAGCTCGCACGTCTACGACCCGGACGTACTGCACCCGGACGGCCTCACGCGCCTCGCCGGCTTCACGCACGAGCCCTGGCCGCGCTGGACGTTCGGCCTCGCGGGCGGCGCGAGCGCGACGTTCGAGCTGTTCGTCCCGCGCGGAGCGCCGGCCGTCGTGCTGCGCTGGCGCGTCGAGCGAGCCAGCCCGGGCGCGCGGCTCGAGGTGCGGCCGCTCCTCGCCGCGCGCGGGCTGCACCAGCTCGAGGCGGAGCGCGGCGACCTCGACCTCGCGCCCCGCAAGAGCGGCGGAACGTGGAGCTTCGAGCTCTCGCCCAACGTCCCGCGCCTGGCGGTCTCGTGCGCCGGCACGTTCCGCGCGGAGCCGCTGTGGTACCGCCGCTTCCTCCTGCGCGAGGAGCGCGCGCGCGGCTTCGACCACCTCGAGGACCTCGCGTCTCCGGGTGTGTTCGAGCTCGACCCGGCACGCGGGCCGGCGAGCATCGTCTTCGCCGCGACCGGCGACGGGCTGCCCGAGCTCGCGGGCGGGGGCGCCGAGGAGCTCGCCGCCGCGGAGCGCGAGCGGCGCGCGCGCTTCGCGTCGCCCCTGGAGCGCGCGGCCGAGGCCTACCTCGTGCGGCGCGGCGCGGGGAAGAGCCTCGTCGCGGGCTACCCCTGGTTCACCGACTGGGGCCGTGACACGTTCATCGCGATGCGCGGTCTGTACCTCGGTCGGCCGGACGTCGCGCGCGGGATCCTGGTCGAGTGGTCGCGCCACGTGAGCGCGGGCCTGCTGCCCAACCGCTTCGTCGACGAGGGCTCGGAGCCGGACCTGAACTCGGTCGACGCGGCGCTCTGGTTCGTCGTGGCGGCGCACGAGACTCTCGCTGCCGCGGGCGCCGAGGGCGACTGGCCGCGCGGCGCGCGCGCGGCGCTGCGGGCCGCGATCGAAGCGATCCTCGAGGGCTACCGGCGCGGGACGCGCTACCGGATCGGGGTCCGGGCCGATGGGCTCGTCGCGGCCGGCGAGGGAGGATCGCAGCTCACATGGATGGACGCGCGCTCGCGCGGCACGGCCGTGACGCCGCGCGTCGGCAAGCCGGTCGAGATCCAGGCGCTGTGGATCAACGCCCTGCGCGCCGGCGAGGCGCTCGACCCGCGCTGGCGCGAGCTGCGCGAGCGCGCCCAGAGCTCGTTCGAGGAACGCTTCTGGAACGCCGAGCGCGGGTGCCTCTTCGACGTGGTCGACGCGGATCACGTCCCCGGCGCCGCCGACGCCAGCTTGCGACCCAACCAGATCCTCGCCGTCGGGGGCCTCCCGCACGCGCTGCTCGCGGGCGAGCGCGCGCGCTCCGTCGTCGACGTCGTCGAGCGCGAGCTGTGGACGCCGCTCGGATTGCGCACGCTCGCGCCCGGCGATCCGCGCTACGTCGGGCGCTACGTCGGCGGACCCGACGCGCGCGACGCCGCGTACCATCAGGGGACGGCGTGGCCCTGGCTGATCGGCCCCTTCGTCGAGGCCTGGGTGCGCGTGCGCGGCTCGGGCGGCGGCGCGCGGCGCCGCGCGCGCGAGCGCTTCGTGCAGCCGCTGCTCGAGCATCTCGGCGCAGCGGGCCTCGGGCACGTCTCCGAGATCGCCGACGGCGACGCGCCGCACGCCCCGCGCGGCGCCCCGTTCCAGGCGTGGTCGCTGGGCGAGCTGCTGCGGCTCGAGCGGCAGGTGCTCGCCGGCGACTAGCTCCTTTCTCCTCTGCACCCTGCGTTCCTCGGCGGACTCCTCGCGGCGGGTGGAGCGCGGTCGGAAGCGCCGGACGTCACCCCTCCTCGAACCAGGCGTGCTCGGGCCGCGCGAGGATCTCCTCGATCACCTGTTCCACCGCGTCGGCCGCGGCGGTCTCTCCCGCCTCGCGCGCGTGCTCGACGATCTCGCGCGCCTGCGGGACGAGCTCCATGTAGAAGCGCTCGGCCACCTCGTACATGCCGTGCCAGTGGGCGTAGTCGGGCGCCATCATCGACGCGCCGTGGCGCGCGCGGCGACCCTCGTGGTGCCAGAGGTAGAACCACGTCCACTCGATCTCCTCGTCGAACTGGCGCGCCGTTACGAGGCCCTGCGCGCCCAGCGCGTCCATGATCGCCTTGCCGGGCTTCCCGAACTTCTCGTTGTAGAGCACGACGAAGTCGTCGTACTGCGAATAGAAGGCGTCGACATAGCCGCTCGTGTGGCAGTGCATGCACACGTCCTTCATGCGCGTGCGCTTGGCGACCCAGGTGTCGGCGGTCTGCGCCTCGCGCTCGGCGACGTCGGTCGCCGCGACGACCTTGCCGTCCGCGTCGGTGTCCATCACCAGGCTGATCGGCGGGCGGTTCGTCCAGGAGATGCGCTCGCCGGGATCGTGCGTGACGCGCCGCCCGTTGCGCATGTTGGCCGACATGTGGCAGGTGGCGCAGGTCGGGGCGGCGGAGTAGTCCTCGCCGAGGACCCAGGTCTTCGCGTCGAGGTTCATCTGCTCGCGCAGGTCGCGGTAGGCGACGCCGTGCTTGGACTCCTCGTAGATCTCCTTCTGCGGGTGGTCGGGGCCGAGGTGGCACTTGCCACAGTTCTCGGGCTGGCGCGCGCGGCGCGGGGAGAAGTCGTGGCGCGAGTGGCAGGCCGAGCACGAGCCGCGCGAGCCGTCCAGGTTGAGGCGCCCGATGCCCGTGTTGGGCCAGGTGCCGGCGTGGAAGCGCGGCTGGCCCTGGTCGCCGCGCAGCACGCGCCGCAGCGGCTCGCGGTTCGTGGGCCGGCCGCTCTCGTCCGGCGCGAGGTCGTCGACCGTGATCGGCTTGCCGTCGGTCCCGAGCAGCGCGACCTTGCTGCCGTGGCACTGCTGGCAGCCGACGAACGCGCTGGCCGTACCGTTGACGGATTCGATCGCCCGGCCCGGAGTCGGCGAGTGCGGGTCGAAGCTCATCCGGGCGCCCTCGACCGTCTCCGCGAGGAAGTTGTCGAGCGAGGCGAGGATGTTGCCCGCGGCCGCGTGGTGGCTGCGCGAGAACTCCTCGAAGATCTGCTGGTGGCAGCGCGAGCAGTCGAGCGGAGTCACGATCGTCGCCATGCGCTGCCCGTAGTGGTCGAAGCCGTCCGCGTCGTCGGGGTGCGCCTGATGGCACTCGATGCAGCCGACACCCGTGGCCGCGTGCGTGCTGCCCTTCCAGTGGTCGATGATCGCCGGCGTCGTCTGCGCGTGGCACTCGATGCACTGCTTGGAGCTCTCGGGGACGACGACGTGCGCTTCGCCGATGCCGGCCTCGGCCTTCCTGCGCGTCACCTCCTGGTACTGCACGAACACGAGCGACAAGAGGAACAGGAGGCCCAGGAAACCGATGATGACTTGCTTGGCGCTCAGGCTCATCTCAATGCTCCACGGCAGCTTCCCACACGGTGAGACCGACGATGAGGATCACACCGAGGATCCCGATCCAGACGCTCGCCTCCGATCCCGGCCAGCGCTTGCGAATCCAGCCGTCGATGAACGGCCAGGCGAACATCACGAACGCGACGAAGCCCATCGAGAGGATCGCGGCGGTCCCCGAGAACAGCTTCAGCCAGCGGAACGCGACGTAGAAGAACCACTCCGGCTTGATCACCTCGGGCGTCGTCAGCGGATCGGCAGGCGGCCCCATCGTCGCCGGCAGGATCGTCGCCAGCGTCGCGAGCAGGATCATCAGGACGAGCCCGACGATCAGCTCCGTGTAGAGGTGATCGGGGAAGAAGTCGAACGTGCCGGCGTCGCGCTCGGGCCGCCTGGCGTCGTGGAACTCGGTGATGCCCTGCAACCGGATGAGCGAGATGTGCACGACGAGCAGGGCCACCATGAGCCCCGGCAGGACCGCCGCGTGCAAGAGGAAGAAGCGCGGGAGCGTGCGCTCGTTGTAGGCCTCGCCGGCGAGCAGCATCCCCTTCATGAAACCGCCGATCAGCGGGACTCCGTCGGCGATGTTCGCGCCGACGGTGGCACCCCAGTAGCTGAGCTGCTCGTAGACGAGGCTGTAGCCCGTGAAGCCGACGAACAGGGTGCAGACCAGGAGGCACATCCCGATCATCCAGTTCAGCTCGCGCGGCTTGCGGTACGCCCCGGTGAAGAAGACGCGCATCTGGTGCAGCACGACGGCCGCGATCATGAACGTCGCCGCCCACTTGTGGAGGCTGCGCAGGAACCAGCCGTACGACGCCTCCTCGGTGATGTAGCGCACCGACTCGAAGGCCGTCTCGGGGGCGGCCTGGTAGTACGCCGCCAGGAGAATGCCGGTGAAGATCTGGACGACGAAGAGGTACGCGGGCGTCCCCCCGAGGCAGAACCACCAGCGCCGCAGGTGCCCCGGCACGGGCTCGTTGGTCAGCTCGCGCAGGTCGTTGCGCGAGACAGGGATGCGCTCGCGCATCCAGTCGACGAGGGCGCCCATCTCAGGCAGACGAGCCGCGCGGCAGGGCCTCGACCGGAACCTCGATGTAGAGCAGCCCGGCGCGGACCTCGAGCGGGAAGCGCGGGAGCGACTGGCCCGCATCGAAAGGCGGTCCGGCGATCGCCTCGCCCGCGGGGTCGAAGGCGCCGTTGTGGCACGGGCAGAAGAATCGGTTCCGCGCCGCCTCCCAGTGCACCTGGCAGCCCAGGTGCGGGCAGGTGCTGGAGAGCGCGACGAAGTCGCGGGCGCCGCCCGACGCGCCGTGGCGGGCGATCGCGACACGCTCGCCCGTCGGCGCGCGGAAGTCGAGCGAGTCGCCCACCTCGACCTCGTCCGCGCGGGCGACGAAGGCCCAGACGCGCCGGCGCTTGCGCGCGGGGTAGAGGTAGCGCGCGCTCATCGCGGCCAGGGCGCCGTAGCCGGACACGAGGCCGATCCCCATGAGCCAGGAGCGCAGCTCGGCGAGGAAGCCGCGGCGGCTCGGCGCGGGGTCGGGGGGCGGGCTGGCGATGCTCTCGCGAGTCACGATGGCGCTCTCTCCTCCAGCGCGGGGTGGGGCATGGTAGCGCGGCGCGCGCGCCGCGCATGCCCGACCGGGCCGGGGTGGAGGTCGCAGGGCGTCGCCGCACCCCGCGCCGCACGGCCCGGGCGGGGCGCTCTGCAAAGGGAATCGCATTACAGCCCGTTAATGAGGCATGCGGGAGGCTCGCGGGTAGTGTCGCTGAAGAGAGGGTTAGCGCTGCTGCTGGGGATCTAGCCGTTGCTAGTGCGCCGAGACCCTACTTCTCCTACTGGCCGGCTCGGGGGAGCCGGCCAGTCCTTTGTACCCGGTGCGTTCCGGCTCCCGGTGCGCGCGGGCGTCAGGACCCGAGGTCGCAGCACACCGCGTCGGTCAGGTTGAACCCCGCACCCCCCGCGGCCGGGTCGCGGAACCAGTACTGGAAGTAGCGCCTGCCCGCGAGGCCGGTGACGTCGAGCTCGAGCTCGGCCCGGCCGCCGGCGGGGACGACGGGCGGCAGGAGGCGCACGATGCTCCCTCCCGTGCACAGGAAGCCGCCGCCGAAGGGAACGCGGATCGAGGTCTCGCCGTGGAAGAACAGGCCCGGCTGATCCGGGAGCGGCTCGGCGAGAAGGTGCAGGGTCGTCGGATCCGTGAGCTCGGCCGTGATCCGCGCCTCGCCCGTCGAGCTGACGCCGGGCTGGCAGACGCGCGGGCACTGCGCGTCGTCCACGCCTTCGCCGAAGAGCTGGAACCACCAGGCCGTGAAGGGATTGCGGGACCGGTATCCGCCGAACCAGTAGCAGCCGTTGGTGAGGATCCCGCGCGTGTCCACGAGGTAGAACTGGTCCTGGATCCCCAGGCCCGTCCCCGGCAGGTCCGGGTTCTGGTAGTACGTGCCGTCGCCGTAGGGGAAGTTGCGCGGGTCGCCGTTGAGCAAAGGACCTGCGTAGCCGCCCGACGTCGAGGTCATCGAGAAGGACATGCCGCCCGTGTCGAGGTCCAGAAAGGAGTCGAAGCCGTCCCCGCCCTCCGCGCGTACCGTCGTCACGAGCGAGGTACCGACGAGGTCCAGGGTCACGATCCAACAAAACAGGCCGCCGCCGTAGCTTCCCGGCAACCCGGTCAGCGTGAACTCCGCGGACGCAGGAAACAGTGCGGGATTCGCACAGCTGGCAAGCTGCTCGTAGACCTTGACCGTCAGCCCGACGCCCGCCGGTCCCTGGTTGTCGCAGTACGCGATCTGGCACCCGTCGATGACGTACTCGTCGTGGGTCGAGCCCGGAAGTGAGGGGTCGCTGGCACCCGGCAAGCGTGCCGCGGCCCACCAGATCTCGTTCTCTTCGTGCAGACCGAAGTAGCCCGTGTTCACGCCGTTGTCGTAGAGCGTCTTGGGCCCGAAGGCCGCGCTCTCCGGGCTGGCGCGCGTCCAGGTCCCGGTCGCGACGTGGTACACGCCGGCGTCCTTGACGAGGCCTGCGACGGGCGCCGTGCGCTTCAGGTGCTGGGCCATTCCCCCGCTGGCGAGGAGCGCGACTGACGCCACGCAGCCGGTGCCGAACGGAAGTCGAGTGGACATGGGATCGCCTCCTCCTTCAGGATCCGAAGTCGCAGCACACCGCGTCGGTCAGGTTGAAGCCCGCTCCCCCGGCGCCCACCGTAGCCGGGTCGCGGAACCAGTACTGGAAGTAGCGCCTGCCCACGAGGCCGGTGACGTCGAGCTCGAGCTCGGCCCGGCCTCCCGCGGCGACCTCTGGCGGGAACGTGCGCACGACCTCGCGGCCGACGCACAGGTAGCCGTCCCCGAAGGGCACCTGCGTCGAGGTCGGCGCGTGGCAGAAGATCCCCACGTCGTCGGGCACGGGCTCGGCGACCAGGTGCGCGATCGTCTCGCCCAGCACGTCGGTCGTGATCCGCCCGGGCAGACCGGTCGAGCTCGGCGTCGATGCGCAGATCGGAACGCACGATTCGACGGTCGGGGAGCCGTGGAGCGTCAGCCACCAGGCGACGAACGGCGCGCTGCCGAACCAGTAGCAGCCGTTGGCCAGCACTCCGCCCGTGTCGATCAAGTAGAACTGGTCCTGGATCCCCAGCCCCGAGCCGGTGGCACTCGGGTTCTGGTAGTACGTCCCGTCGCCGTACGGGAAGTTGCGCGGGTCGCCTGCGAGCAAGGGCCCCGCGTACCCGCCAGCGGTCGAGGTCATCGAGAACGAGAACCCGAAGGAGTCGCGGCCGAGCTCGCCGTCGTAGCCGTCGCCGCCATCGCCGCGCACGACCTGGACGAGCGAGGTGCCCGCGAGGTCGAGGGTCACGACCCAGCAGGCTCTGACGCCCACCGCCGAGCTCCCCGGCAGCCCGCTGATCGTGAAGCTGGAAAGGACCGGGAAGCGGGTCGGGTCGATGCACGAGGTCATCGCCTCGTAGCACTCGATCCGCGCCCCGACGCCCGCCGGGCCCTCGGAGCTGCAGTAGCCGACCTCGCACCCGTCGACGACGTACGCGTCGTAGATCGCGCCCGGCAGCGAGGGGTCGCCCGCCCCGGGGATCCGCGCCGTGTCGAACCAGATCTCGCTGTCGGCGTGCAGAGCGAAGTAGCCGCTGAAGGCGTCGTTCCTGTAGATCGTCAGCGACCCGAGCGCGGCCGTCTCGGCGCGCGAGCGCGTCCAGGTCCCGGTGGCGACGTGGTAGACGCCCGCGTCGCGCACGAGACCGTCCACGGGCGCCACGCGGGCGGCATGCTGCGCGAAAGCGGCGCTGGCGAAGAGGGCCGCGGCGGCCCCGCGAAGGAGAGGTCCGAGCATGAGGCTCCTCCGAGCGTGTCCCTGGGGGTCGCGCAGACCCGACGCGGGTCCCCCGATGGCCCCATTTGTAGCGCTGCGCGTCCGCCCTGGGGCCGCCGACTTCTGAAAAATCGCACCCTGTTAGTTCTTTCTGATCCAGCCCCCGGGTAGCCCACAATGGCCCCCGTGCAGCTCCACGCCGGCACCAGCGGCTTCAGCTACAAGGAGTGGAAGGGCAGCTTCTACCCCGCGGACCTCGCCGCGGACCGCATGCTCGCCTTCTACGCGAGCAAGCTGCGCACCGTCGAGGTCAACAACACCTTCTACCGCATGCCGAAGGGCGAGGTCCTGGAGCGCTGGGCGGGCGAGGTGCCCGAGGGCTTCCGCTTCGTGATCAAGGCTTCGCAGCGCATCACGCACCGCGCGCGGCTCGCGAACGCGGGCGAGGCGCTCGGGTACCTGTGGCAAGCCGTCCAGCACCTCGGCGACCGGCGCGGCCCGCTGCTCTTCCAGCTCCCGCCGAACTTCAAGAAGGACACCGAGCGCCTGCGCGCCTTCCTCGCGGAGCTCCCCGAAGGTTGCCGCGCCGCGTTCGAGTTCCGCCACGATTCCTGGAACGACGACGAGGTGTACGCCGCGCTGCGCGAGCGCTCCTGCGCGTGGTGCTCGGCGGACACGGAAGAGGGCGAGACCGTCCTGCCGCCCGCGACGGCGGACTGGGGCTACCTGCGGCTGCGCCGGCCGGACTACGCGGAGGCGGACCTCGCGCAGTGGGCCGTGCGGATCCGCGGCCAGCCGTGGAGCGAGGCCTTCGTCTTCTTCAAGCACGAGGACGCGGGAACGGCCCCGCGCCTGGCGGCCCAGCTGGACGGCCTTTTTTCCGCGGGCTGAGCGGCGCTTGCCGCCTCGCTCCGCCGCGCGGACAATACCGACTCGGACCCCCCCGAAGACAAGGAGTGATCCAATGGCGGCGGAAAACCGCTCGAAGATGTCGGTGATGCTCACCTCGTCGAACATGGCGAAGAGCGTCGCGTTCTACAGGGACAAGCTCGGCTTCACGATGAAGGAGAGCTGGCCGAGCGAGGACGCGCCCCAGTGGTGCAACTTGATGCTCGACGGCCAGTCGATCATGCTGGGTGCCGCGATGGATCCCGCCAAGGTCGGCGAGATGTGCCAGGGCGACGCGGCGGCCGAGAAGCACTGGCGCAAGGCCAGCCAGGAGTTCATCGACAACAAGCCCGGCGTCGGGATGCAGGTCTACGTGATGGTCCCCGACATCGACGCGTACCACGCCGAGATCAAGGAGCGCGGCGTCGCCGTCGAGGCCGAGCCGAAGACGCAGTTCTACGGCATTCGCGAGGTCCCGGTGGACGACCCCGACGGCTACCGGCTGATCCTCTTCACGCCCGTGGCGATGGAGCAGTGCCAGTCCTGCGGCATGCCGCTCTCGGACGCGGAGCCGGGGCAGATGTTCTGCGCGTACTGCACCGACGACGAGGGCGTGCTGCACCCCTACGAGAAGATCTTCGAGGGGACCGTAACCGGCTACTTCATGCGGATGCAGAAGATGGACCGCCGCGCCGCGGAGGAGGCCGCGAAGGAGCACCTCGCAAAGATGCCGGCGTGGGCCGGCCGCTGAACGCGAGCAACCCCGTGCGAGGCCCGGCGACCGCCGGGCCTCTCGCCCTCCGGCGCCGTTGACGCGCCCGGGCGAGCAGGTCATCGTGGGAGCATGGCGGGCTCGCGCAAGAGCTTCTTCGACCTCTACGAGCACGGCTTCGCGCGGGTGGCGATCGGCGTGCCGCGCGTGCGCGTGGCCGACCCGCAGGCGAACCGGGCGCGGATCGAGCACCTGTACGCGCGCGCCGCGGACGCGGGCGCGGCGCTGGTCGTGATGCCGGAGCTGTCGCTGAGCGGCTACAGCCTGGACGACCTGCACCAGCAGGACGCCCTGCAGGCCGCGGTGCGCGGCGAGCTCGACCGGCTGCGCGGCGCGACCGCGCGCGCGGGCGCTCTGCTCGTCGTCGGCGCGCCCCTGCGCTTCGAGGGGCGGCTCTTCAACTGCGCCGTCGCGCTCGCGGGCGGCCGGATCGTCGCCGTCGCGCCGAAGACGTACCTGCCCAACTACCGCGAGTTCTACGAGAAGCGCCAGTTCACGAGCGGCGCCGCCGCGCCCTTCGACGAGGTCGACCTCGCCGGCGAGCTCGTGCCGTTCGGCAACGACCTGGTCCTGCGCGCCGCCGCGCTGCCCGCCCTCGCCGTCCACATGGAGGTGTGCGAGGACGTCTGGGCTCCGATCCCGCCCTCGACCTACGCGGCGCTGCGCGGCGCGACGGTGCTGGTCAACCTCTCCGCGTCGAACATCACGATCGGCAAGGCCGCGTACCGCCAGCAGCTGGCCGCCGGCCAGTCGGCGAAGACGCTGTCGGCCTACCTCTACGCGGCCGCCGGACCCGGCGAGTCGACGACCGACCTCGCGTGGGACGGCCACGCGTTCGCCTACGAGAACGGCGAGCTCCTGGCGGAATCGGAGCGCTTCAGCGAGGAGGAGCAGCTGGTGCTGGCGGACGTCGACCTCGACCGCCTCCTGCAGGAGCGCTCGCGGATGACGTCCTTCCAGGACTGCGCCGCGGCGCACGCGAGCGCGGTGCGCGCCGTGCGCGGCGTGGCCTTCGACTTCGCTCCGCCGGCGGGCGCCGTGCGCCTCGCGCGGCGCTTCTCGCGCTTCCCCTTCGTGCCGCGCGACGACGCGCGCCGCGACGAGCGCTGCTACGAGGCGTACCACATCCAGGTCGCCGGGCTGGCGCAGCGCCTGCGCTCGACCGAGATCGAGAAGGTGGTCGTCGGCGTTTCGGGCGGGCTGGACTCGACGCAGGCGCTGCTCGTCGCCGCGCGGACGATGGACGTGCTCGGATTCCCGCGCCGGAACGTCCTCGGATACTCGCTGCCGGGGTTCGCGACCTCCGAGCACACGCGCAAGAGCGCGGGCGACCTGATGGACGCGCTGGGAGTCTCGAAGAACGAGATCGACATCCGCCCGGCGTGCCGCCAGGTGTTCCAGGACATCGACCATCCCTTCGCGCGCGGCGAGGCGCTCTACGACAGGACCTTCGAGAACGTCCAGGCCGGCGAGCGGACGAGCCTGCTCTTCCGCCTCGCGAACCGGCACGACGCGCTCGTGGTCGGGACCGGCGACCTCAGCGAGCTGGCGCTCGGCTGGTGCACCTACGGCGTCGGCGACCAGATGTCGCACTACGCCGTCAACGTGTCGGTCCCGAAGACGCTGATCCGGCACCTCGTCGGCTGGGTCGCCGAGCGCGAGGTCGACGCCGCGGCGGCGGGCGTTCTGCGCCGCATCCTCGACACCGCGATCAGCCCCGAACTCGTCCCGGGCGACGCTGACGGCGAGCGGGGCCCCAGCCAGAGGACCGAGGCCGAGATCGGCCCCTACGAGCTCCACGACTTCACGCTCTACTACCTGACGCGCCGCGGGTACGGGCCGGCGAAGATCGCGTTCCTCGCGGCGCACGCCTGGACGAGGGACGCGCCGGGCGGCGACGCCCTCGCGCCGTACACGCTGGACGAGGTCTTCCGCTGGCAGCGCGTCTTCCTCGAGCGCTTCGTCGCCGGCAGCCAGTTCAAGCGCTCCGCGATCCCCAACGGGCCGAAGGTCGGCTCCGGCGGCTCGCTCTCGCCGCGCGGCGACTGGCGCGCCCCGTCGGACGCCTCGGCGGCGCCCTGGCTCGCGGCGCACGACGCCGCGCTCGAGTGGGCGCGAGAGTCGCTGCGCGACGAGTAGCCCGGACGATGCAGCGCAGCGCCGGGCTCCTGATGTACCGCCGCGGCGCCGGCGGGGTCGAGGTGCTCCTCGTCCACCCCGGAGGTCCGTTCTTCGCGCGCAAGGACGCCGGGACTTGGAGCGTCCCCAAGGGGCTCGCCCGGGAGGGCGAGCCCGAGCTCGAGGCCGCGGTGCGCGAGTTCGGGGAGGAGACGTCGTTCGAGGTGCGGGGCGAGCGATTCCTCGACCTGGGCGAGGTGCGCCAGGCCGGCGGCAAGCAGGTGCGCGCGTGGGCGATCGAGGGCGACTGCGACCCGGCGCGGCTCGAGAGCAACACGTTCGAGCTCGAGTGGCCGCCGCGCAGCGGCAAGCAGCAGAGCTTTCCGGAGGTCGACCGCGCGGGGTGGTTCGATCTCGCGGTCGCGCGCGAAAAGATCAACCCGGCCCAGGGCGCTCTTCTGGACCGGTTGCAAGAACTGCTCGCGAAGTAGGGGCGGGAGGCTACGCCGAGAGCAGGTTCTTCACCCCCAGCGCGAGCATCTTGTCGACCGACACGGCGTCGACGGGCCTCGAGAAGAAGTAGCCCTGGCCGAGGTCGCACTTGAGGGCCTTCAGCATCGCGAGCTGCTTGTCGGTCTCGATGCCCTCCGCGATCACCTTCAGGCCCCGCGCGTGGGCGAGCTCGATGACGGCCCGGATCGTCGCCGCGTGCTCCTTCGAGGTCGTCATGACCTTGACGAACGAACGGTCGATCTTGATCGCGGCGATCGGCAGGTTGTTCAGGTAGCTGAGGGACGAGTAGCCCGTCCCGAAGTCGTCCATGTGCAGCGCCATGTTGCGAGCGCGCAGCTCCTCGAGGCTCGAGGAGTGCAGCCCGGCCTGCTCCATGAGGACGGTCTCGGTCAGCTCGATGTTGAGGTGCTTCTTGTCGAGCCCCGTCTCGTGCAGGATGCGGTCGAGCTGAGGGATGAAGTCGGCGCGCGCGAACTGCTTGGTCGAGAAGTTGACGCTGATCGAGAGCTGCGCCAGCTGGGGGTACTTCTTGCGCCAGGCCTGGGTCTGCAAGCACGCTTCGCGCAGGACCCACTTGCCGAGCGCAACGATCAGCCCGGCCTGCTCGGCGATCGGGATGAACTCGGCGGGAGCGATGGGGCCCTTCTCGGGGTGCACCCAGCGCACGAGGGCCTCGAAGCTCTCGATGTCGCCGTTCATCAGCGCGACGATCGGCTGGTAGTGCAGGAACAGCTGGTGCTCGTCGATCGCGCGGCGCAGTTCGCTCTCGATCTGCAGCCGGGCCATGGCCTCATGGCGCATCTTCTTGTCGAAGACGACGTAGCACTCCTTGCCCTGGTTCTTGGCCCTGTACAGGGCGGTGTCCGCGTCGCGCAGGATCTCCTCGGGCTGCTCGTAGGCGATGTCCGAGCTGGCGATGCCGATGCTGGTCGTCGGACGCACGTCGTGGCCGTCGAGGTCGATGCCGACGGCGAGGAACTCGCGGATCCGGTCGGCGACCTGGATCGCGTCCTCTTGCCTGCGGATGCCGTCGAGCAGGACGACGAACTCGTCGCCGCCCAGGCGGGCCGCGGTGTGCTCGGTCGGCCGCGAGACGTAGTCGAGCGAGCGCAAGCACTGGACGAGGCGCCGCGCGATCTCGACGAGCAGGCGATCGCCCGCCTTGTGCCCGAGGCTGTCGTTCACGACCTTGAAGTTGTCCAGGTCGAGGAACAGGATCGCGTAGTGGTAGTCGTCGTCCACCTTCGAGCGCTGGATGCACTGCTCGACGCGATCGATCAGGAGCGACCGGTTCGGCAGGTCCGTCAGGATGTCGTGCAGCGCCTCGTGCGACAGGCGCTGCTCCACCTTGCGGCGCCGGATGACCTCGTCCTCGAGCCGGCGGTTGACGGACATCAGCTCGTTGAGGCGCGCCTGGGCCTGCACTCCGAGGTTCCACTTCTCGGTGAGCGTGTAGGAGAGCTGGCGGGCCTCGATGGGGTCGAAGGGCTTCTTGAGGATGAGCAGTCGGTCCGAGGTTCCCAGTCGGGTGGTGATCTCCTGCCACGTGTAGTCGGAGTACGCAGTACAGATCACGACCTGCAGGGACGGGTCCACCTTCCACAATCGCTCGATGGTCTCGAGGCCGTCCCAGCCGGGCGGCATGCGCATGTCGACGAACGCGACGGCGAAGGGTCGGCTGTCCTTGAGTGCCTTCTCGGCGGTCTGCAGGCCCTCCTGCCCCTGAAAGGAGGACTCGATGTCGAACTGCATACTCTCGAAGGCCAGCGTCTCCGGCTTTCCGAGCAGACGTGCGGTCGCCGCGGTGAGCTCGTCGGTCGTGCTGTCGCCGTTGAGGACCTTCCGGATGTCGTCGTGGATGGCCTCGTTGTCGTCGATGATGAGGACGCGCCTGTTCGACTTCGAGTCGCTCATTTGGACTGCATCCTCCGGCGCGGTAGGCCTGTGCGCCGTGCCTTCGCTCGGGCTTCGGCTCGGGCCTTCGAGGTCACGGGAACGTGCAGGATGAACTTCGCGCCCTTGCCAGCGCCGTCGCTGCGGACGCTGAGGAAGGCGTTCATCTCCTTCGCCGAGTTCGAGCAGGCGTGGAGGCCGAAGCCGTGGCCGTCCTTCTTGGTCGTGAAGCCGTGGTTGAAGATCTTGGTCAGGTTCTCCTTGGCGATCCCGACGCCGTTGTCCTCGACCTCGATCGCGAGCATCCCCTCGTCGACCGAGTAGGCCCGCACCCAGAGCTTCTTGTTCCGCGTCAGGCTCGCCTCGAGCGCGTGGCGCGCGTTGCCGATCAGGTTGACCAGGATCTCGGTCAGCTTGTGGCGGTCGAGGTCGACGCGCGGGAGGTCCTCGTACTCGCGCAGGATCTCGATCTCCGCCTCCGCAGGTCCGGTCTTCCACACGAAGTCGATCCCCTCGTCGAGCACGTCGGTAACCTTGAAGGACTGGGCCGCGCCCTTCTTGCCGGCGTAGCTCTGCTGCTTGACGATCAGCTGGCGGATGTGCTCGAGGCCCGACTCGGCCGACTTGAGCTCGTCCACGATGGAGTCGCGCTGGTCCGCGAGCACCCGCGTGAGCTCCTGGAGGAAGGGGGCCAGGTGCTTGCCGCGCGGGTCGTCCGAGACGAAGCTCGCGAGGTCTTCCTTGTACTCCTCGATGACCGGCAGCAGCGCCTCGAGGTTCGATACGGCGAGCTTCTCGGCGTTGCGCATCGCCACGGAGGTCGACACGTTCACGCTGTTGAGCACGTTGTTGATGTTGTGCAGGGCGCCGGTGGCGATCTCCGACATCCCGGCGAGCCGCGCACTCTTGACGAGCTCCGAGTGCGAGTGCTGCAGCGTGCTCTTCATCCGGTCGAGCTCGGCCGCGAGTGCTCCGATCTCGTCCTTGCGCTCCGTGTCGAGGCGGAAGCCCTCCTCGCCTTCCTCCTTGCCCATCCGCGAAGCGCACTTCGTGAGCGTGATGATCGGACGGATCACGCTCGCATGGAGGATGCTCATGAACACGATGACCATCACGAGCCCCGCGCCGAAACGCAGCAGGAACTCCGGCTCGAAGTAGCTCTCCCACAGGGGTGGGACGACCCGCGTGGTGCGCGCGACGAGGAACGCATCGTGCCCTTCGGCCGTGGTCTTCATCAGCCGCGAGGCGACGCGCCCCGGCTCCGATTCGGCGGCCTGCGGCTCGATGGTGAGCGTGACGTCGAAGTGCCTCTCCAGCGGCTGGATCGTGCGCAGCTGCAGCGGTTGGGCGAGGATCAGCCGCCCCTTCGGCGAGTCGTACGCGTCCGCGAGCGAGATGGCGTGGGACGTCGCCAGCAGGACGCCCTTGGGGGTCGTGAGCACTCCGGTCACCGCGCGCGAGTTGTCCCCGGCGCCGAGCATGCTGCCGCCCTGGAGCACCTCGACGAGCGCCTCGAAGGCGTCCGGCTCGCCGTCGCCCGGCTCGTTGTGGACGGACGCGATACGCTGGCCGTCCTGATCCTGGATGACGAGCGCCCCGCCACCGACGATCGACGACACGAACTCGGGCTCGCGCAGGAGCTCCGGCACGCCGGTCCAGGCCAGGTAGCGGCCGCTCCATTCCAGCTCCTGCAGCTCCCCGCGGAGCACGACGTTCGCCTGCCTCACGCTGGTGTCGAGGTCCTCGACGACGCGCGCCGACCGCTCCTGTCTCTCCAGACGCTCCCGAAACCCGTGCTCGACCGCCACGAACAGCGTGAGAGCGAGCGTGAGGGCAAGGGTCGTCTTGGAGGTGATCGACATGCTCGCGGCGAGCTCGGTCAGTCGTGGGCGGGTTCGCGGAAGGAAGGGTGGCGCTCGGACGCCCCGCGAACCTCGAAGCACGCCACTCCCCACACGGTCGTGCGGCGGGTCCGAGGAGGAACCGGGAACATCCGAGATCGAGAGCTTCGAGCCCGCGGCCGGCCGGTCCTTAGCCAACTGGCGATTTCTGCCGCGCGGGTGGGTTCACCGGTCGCGAAGGTTTTTCCCGCGCCTCGGTTCCCGGTGACCGGGCCAGCCATCCGGAGGCGGCCCGGGGATTCACGACAGGCCGTCGAGCTGCGCCCCGGCGCGGACGTCGAACGGCTCGGCGCCGCGCGGGAACACGCGCGCGTCACCGCCCACCAGGCGCACCCGATCGTCCCCCACGAGCAGCACCGCACCTTCCCAGAGACCGACGACGACGCGCGCCTCCTCCTCGTGGTACTCGCGGATGCGGTCGTCGCGCGTCTCGCCGAAATGCTCCTGGAAGCCGTCCTCCTTGCGGACGAACGTGTGCCCCGAGAAGTAGTGCGGATTGATCTGGAAGGGCACGAGGTCGAGCGCTTCGAAGGAGGGCGGAGCGACGATCGGCATGTCGTTCGTCGTCTGGATCGTCGGGCAGGCCACGTTGGATCCGGCGCTCACGCCCATGTACGGCACGCCCTCCCGCACCCGGCGGCGGATCGGTTCGATCAAGCCGTGGTCGTGGAGCGCCTTGGCCAGCCGGAACGTGTTCCCGCCGCCGACGTAGATCGCCTGCGCCCGATCCACCGCCTGCGCGGGGTCGGCCGCGCGGTGGATTCCCTGGAGCTCGTAGCCCGCATCGAGGCGCGCCTCGGCCAGGCGCCGCAGGTAGCGGTCGTGGTCCTGGATGGCGTACGGGACGAACAGGATCGTCGAGACGCCGCCGAAGTGCTCTCTCATGCGTTCGACGAGGAAGTCGCGCCGATCCTCGGTGGCGAAACCTCCGCTTCCCAGCAGCAGCCTCATCTCGATCCCTCGATGCGGTAGAACTCGAGCGCGTTGTCGCGGAACAGGCGTCCGTCTTCCTCCGCGGACAGGGGCAGCGTCGCGCGCAGGCTCGCGACCCAGCGCGGATAGTCCGTCGCCAGCGTCGCGACCGGCCAGTCCCCTCCGAACATGACCCGCTCGATGCCGAAGCACTCGAGGGCGTGGTCGAGGTACGGCCGCAGATCGGAGCCCGTCCACGCTTCGTGGTTCGCCTCGGTGACGAGCCCGGAGATCTTGCACCAGACGTTGGGCAGCGCGGCCAGCTGGCGCAGGTGCTCCCTCCAGGGATCGAGGAGCGCTTCGGCGACTCGCGGCTTTCCCATGTGGTCCAGGACGAAGCGGACGTACGGCGCCGCGCGCGCGAAGGCGACGACCGTCGCGAGCTGGTAATGGTACACGCAGACGTCGAAGGAGAGGTCGAGCTCCTCGAGCTGCCCCAAGCCCTCGAGGAAGGCTCCCCCGAGGCAAAAGCCCAGGTCGGGCTCGTCCTGCAGGATGCGCCGCACACCCTTGACCAGCGGGATCTCGCGCAGGAGCTCGAGGTCCGCGCGGCTCTCCCGCCCGCGTTCGATCGCGGAGCCGGCGACGATCGCGCCGATGCGCGCCTCGCCGCGCGCGAGCTCGGCCACCCAGCGCGCCTCGGCCAGCCGCTGAGAAGGGTGGCAGTCGCACTCCACGAACACTGCGCGCTCGACCTGCACCGCACCGCGCGCGCGATCGAAGTCCGCGATGCCGAAAGGGCGGTCCAGCCGCGCCGCGGACTCCAGCCACGGGTACACGAAGCGACCGGGATCCCAGAGGTGCAGGTGCGAGTCGACGATCGGCGCACTCATCGGGCGACCGTGCGCGCGGGCGTCAACCCGCGTCGTCCTCGCCCGTCCCCCAGGCGTCGTCGAGGACGGCCTGAGCCCGATCCACGGCATCCTTGGGGACGAACACGCTGATCCCGCGCACCATTCCGTGGGCGGCGGCGCCCAGCTCGACGACGTCGAAGTCGGGACCGTGCTGGTACGTCGGAATGCCCTCCTTCTGCAACAGGTTGCACGCGAGGTCCGCGGTCACCTTGTCGACGGTGTCCAGCAACAGTCCGTACTCGTCCTCGATACTCGCCACGCATCGCCTCCGGGCGCGCCAACGTACGGGCGGCTCGGGCGACCGTCAAGCTCACGAGCGGCGGCGCGTCTCCTCGGGCCTACTGCGCGACGCGACGCGCGGCGAGCTGCCGCTGCAGCCCTGCGTTGGCCTCGAAGATCGTGCGCATGAGCTCGTATTTCAGCTTCAATTCGGGCTCGTCCCCGGAGAGCCCTTGCACGTCGCGGTAGATCGAAGCGATGCCCGTGTCCAGCGGTTCGCGCGAGCGCACCAGCCGCAGCTCGCGCTCGGTCGTGCCCAGGGACGTCGAGAGCTTCGCGATGCGGCGCTCGAGGATGTCGATCTGCTCCCGGTACATCGCATCCCGGTGCAGCAGCGCGCGCCCGTGCTCGTGCTCCAGCTCGCGGACCGCGCGCTCGACGATCGCGCCGGCGAGCTCGGCGGCCTTCTGCTCGACGTCCTGGCCCTCCGGAAGGGCTCGCGGCCCGCGGCGGTCGGCCGGCGGCGCGGCGACATCGGCGACGGCCGACATCACCGGGATGGCCGGCGCGCCAGCGCGCGCGGCGAAGCTCTCGTGCAGCGCGTACAGCTCGCTCTCCACGAAACGGTCGCCGCCGCTCGCCTCGGCGACGGCGGCGCCGTCCTCGGCGACGGGCAGCAGCGTGCGCAGGTTCACGAGGTCCGGGTGGCCGCTGTGCGCCAGGCCGACGCTGAAGGTGATCGTCACGTCCGACGGCGTGCGGAACCGGCGCCCGTCGGCGACGAGCCGCTCGGCGATGCGCCCGACCGCCGCGCGCGGGACGCCAGCGAACAGGCCCAGCAAGCCGAGGTCGGGGCCGACGACCAGCAGGTCCGCCGCGCGCGTGCGACTGCGAACGAAGGCGACGACCTCGCGCGCCAGCCATTCCGGCGAGTGAGCCCGCTCCAAGCGGTCGACGCGCAGCGCGAGGCAGGCTAGCGGGTGGCCGTCGCGCTGCGCCAGCTCGAGCGCGGCCGCGATGCGCCCCGCCGCGTCGCGGCCGCCGGCGACGGGCCGATCGGCGACGGCGGGCGCGGGCGAACCCTCGGCGTCGGTCAACCTGCGAGCGTTGCGCGGCCGTCCTGTCGAGTCGCGTGTTGCGGTGGGGTGAGTTGCGGTGCCGTGCATCGGATGAGCCCAGCCAACTATATCCTCCGTGTCCTGCCTCCGGTGTGGGGCGACAAGACCGGAAAAGCTTTCCTGCAGCGACGACTCCAGCCTTCAGCCGCCCGCAGTCGAACTTGGGAATCAGGAAACCGTTTCCCCGCGCTGCCCTCCTCTGTTCCCATGACGGCCCCGTTCGAGAACGCGCGCCCGCAGGCCCGCACCGTGAGGTACCGTTCCCCGGAACGGGGGGGCACCGTGCGAACCGAAGGGAATGCGCATCGTCCGCGTGGACACGGGCGATGCGAACCACACGGCCGGCGGCGCGGTCTGACGCTGATCGAGGTCATGGTCGTCATCGCGATCCTCACCGTCGTGGTGAGCGCGATGACGGGCGCCGTCGTCAACGTCGCGCAGCTCGTTCCGACGAACCAGGAGTCGGGGCGCGCTCTGGATGCCGCGCGCGGGATCCTCGAGACGCTCAAGAGCACCGCGTTCGACGAGGTGTACGCGCGCTACAACGCGAGCCCCGCCGACGACCCCGGCGGTCCGGGGACCGCTCCGGGGAGCGGCTTCACCGCCGCTGGGTTGAGCCCGCTCCCCACCGATCTCGACGGCATGGTCGGCGCCATCGAGTTCCCCGAGGTCGGGGGCGTGCTCAGCGAGTTGGCGGTCGACGACACGCTCGGAATGCCCATGGATCTGAACCGCAGCGGAGACGTGCAGGCGGGCGACCGCAGCGGCGACTACAGGATTTTCCCGATCCGCATCCGCCTCGAATGGACAGGGAGCTCGGGAACGCGCTCGATGCAGCTCCACACGGTCATCACGACGCCATGAGCGCTCCGCACGCTCGCCATTCGGCCCACAGCGGCTTCACGCTGATCGAGGTCCTGATCGCCGTGAGCCTGCTCGCGCTGGTCCTCGGGAGCCTCGGTCTGGCGAACAGCTCGAGCCGCAGGGCCTACCGGACGGGCGCGGTCCTGATGGACGTCGAGACGCGCGGAACGCGGATCCTGCGCGAGCTCGTCGACGAGCTGCGCCTGGCGGACATCAGCTCCCTTTCGACCGTGCCCGCGCCGCCGCTCTCGGTATCGACCGTCGACTTCCAGACGAGCCAGGGCTTCAACGGCAAGCGCACGCAGTGGAGCGACCCGCTGCGCATCCAGCTCGACGCCGACGGCCGGGTCCGGATCGTCGAGAGTCCAGGCCTCGCCGAGGAGCGCGCGCGGGTCATCGGGCGCTCCGTGCCCGATTTGCTGGCGGGCGAGACGCTCGATGGGACGGACGAGAACGGCAACGGGCTCGTCGACGAGGCCGGCCTCTGCTTCAGCCGGTCGGGCAACATGCTCACGGTGCGGCTGACGGTCCAGGGCGTCGGACCCGACGGCCGCACGCTCACGCGCACATGGGTCACGAACCTGCACTGCCGCAACTGACGGGTATGGAATGGGGAAACGAGGGATGGGAACGACGGTCACCGGGGGCAAGCGCGGGTCCGCCGTAATCGTAGCCCTGGTCGTGGTCGCCTCGATCGCGGTCCTCACGATGGCTCTCTTGCGGCTCGGCGTGAGCTTCAACGCCGAGCAGTTCGCGCGCGTGGACAACGAACGCGCGCTGTTCGCGGCCGAGGCCGGGCTGCACCACGCGGTCAACGCGATCAAGCTCGGGAACACGGGCAGCGTCGCCTCCGAGCCGACGCCGGCGCGATTCGGTGACGGAGTCGTGTGGGTGACGTCCCAGAGCGTCGCCAACGACATGTACCTCTTGACCTCGTGCGCGATGGTCGAGAGCGGGCGCCAGGCGCTGCAGCTCCTCGTCTTCCACTACGAGGACTCGGTCGCCGAGAGCGCGGCGCTGTTCGGCGACGATCCCTTCGTGCTCGGCGAGCGCTTCTTCGCGGACAGCTTCGACTCGAGCCTCGGCACGTACGAGGAGCAGCTCGCCGCGACCCCCGATCCGTTCGTGGCCGCGGAGGCGGTGATCGGCTCGAACGGGGACATCCAGCTCGATACGGACGCCGAGATCCACGGCGACGCACACCCCGGAGTCGGGAGCGCGGTCGTCTTCGTCGACGCGACGGTGTCGGGCGTCCTCGAGCCGTACCAGGAGCCGCGGACCCTTCCGCCGGTCGTGCCCCCCGGGCCGTACGGAGCGACCGACTTCGTGGTGCCCCAGCAGGGAATCGCGGCGCTGGGTCCGGGCAGCATCGAGCACCGCAACCTGGAGCTCGGCGAGGAGTCCACCCTGACCATCGTCGGCCCGGCGCAGCTCCTGCTCGAGGACCTGCGGCTCTTCGCGAGCTCGACGCTCGTCGCAGACACGACGGGCGGCGAGATCGTGATCTACGTCGACGACGACGTCCACCTGTTCGCCGACGCGCGGCTCGCCACGCCCGACGAGTCGGCCGTCGGGGTCGAGCTCCTGATGCACGGCTCGGGCAGCGGGAGTCGCTTGAGGCTCGATCCGGGCGCCGCGTTCTACGGGAGGGTGTACGCCCCCGAGTGCTGGATCGAGCTGCAATCGAGCTCGACGCTCTACGGGGCCGCAGTGGCAGAGACCCTCGAGGTCCACGACGACGTGACGGTGCACTTCGACCAGGCCCTTCTGGCCGCCTCGCCGTCTCCCGAGAAGCTCGTCTTCGGCAACTACGCGATCGCGCCGTTCCCGCGGCCCGACTTCCTCACCAACCGCGCGGACCCGTTCCAGCTCCTGGGCGTGAGCCCCGGCGATCTCCCGCTCGTGGGCGATGCGTACGACCTGTAGGACACGCGCCCCGCGAGCCGGTTCACGCGCCCTCGCCATCGGGCTCGCCCTCGCCATCGGGCTCGCCCTCGCCATCGGGCTCGCCAACGGCCTCGCGCTCGGCGGGGCGCGCGCGGCCTCCGCCCAGGCGGCCGAAGCGGACCCGCGCGCCCGCATCTCGGAGCTCCTTCTCGGATGTCCCGACGCGGTGCGCGCGGCGCGCTTCGAGAGCGAGGTCCGCGCGCTCGGCGGTGACGGCCTGCCCGTCCTGTTCGACCTCCTGCAGAACGGGCTCCTGACCGCGGAGATGCGCGGCCGCATCACGCCGGCGCAGGCCGAGCAGCTCCTCGAGGGGGTCGCGACCTTCCCGCGCGAGGCGCTGCGCGGCTTCATCGACCACGGGTTGGGAGAGGACCTTTCGTTCCACGCGCGCCGGACGGCGCTGCTCGCGCTGGGACGGAACGGAGACTCGCGCGACATTCGCAGCGTGACGCGGATCTGGAAGCCCGCCGAGACCGCGGACGCGGGAACGCTCGACGAGCTGGGAGCGGCGCTGCGGGAATCGATCGCGGGGATCCTGCGCCGCGACGAGCGCTCGAACCTCCAGCTACGCAGCTTGCTGGTGAACGTCGAGGCGGAAGCGCTGCCGCACCTCGCGCGCGGCATCGGCGCGGCGGGAACCTCCGCCGGGCTGGACCTGCTGCCGAGGTTCCTCGACGTCTCGCCCGAGCTCGACCTCGTCGCGCTGGAGGAGATCGAGCGGCTGGCGCGCCAGAACCTCGCCCCGTTCCCCAGCCACGTCGTGTGGGCGACGCGGCGCTTCCTCGACCACGACGGCGACGGGACGGCGCGCCTCGCCGTCGCGGCGCTGGGCAGCCTCGAGGACGCCGAGTCGATACCGCGATTCCTCGAGCTCCTCGCAGCCGACGACCTCGGGATGCGTCGCACGGCCCATCGCGCGCTGCGGGCCGTGACCGGCCTCGACTTCAAGAGCGACCCGCGCCGCTGGAAGTCGTGGTACGAGAGCGAGCTGGCGTGGTGGCACGCGTCCGCGGACGACGAGTTCGCCCGTCTCCAGGCGAGGGAACCAGCCGTGGTCGGCCTCGCGATCCGCGCGATCTGCAGCCGCCGCCTCTACCGGCACGAGCTCGCCACCGAGCTCGTGCCGCTCCTGTACCACACCGACTCGACGATCCGCCTGCTCGCTTGCAGCGGGCTCGGCGCGATCGGGTCGGGGCTCGCGATCCCGGCCCTGATCGAGCAGCTCGACGGCCCCGACGAGGCGGTGTGCGCCGGCGCGTGGCGCGCGCTGGTCCAGCTGTCGGGTCGAGAGCTGCCGGCCGATGCCGAAGCCTGGAGGAGCCTGTTCCCCGAGCATCGAGGTCCCCGATGACACGAGAACGACGAACGCAACGCCGCGTCAACAAGCTCGCACGCCCCGCGCTCCAGGTGAAGTTCTGCCTGTTGCTCGTCGGCGTGTCGGTGCTCTCGCTCCTGATCCAGTTCGTGCTCGTCGTCAACGTGCTGTCGACGCTGGCCGTGACGCTGCCCGAGGGGGCCCGCTTCTTCGACGCCTTCTACGCCGCCTACGGCAGGATCCTGCTCCTGTCGCTGGCGTTCGCCCTGCCGCTGACGACCGTGATCTGCGTGACGACGACGTTCAAGGTCGTCGGTCCGATCAAGCGCTTCACGATGTTCCTGGAGAGCATCGACCGCGGCGAGCGTCCGCCGGATTGCCGGATTCGCCAGTCCGACGAGCTGCAGGACTTCTGCGAGCTGCTCAACCGCGTCACGGCACCGCTGCGCGCGGAAGACCGCGGGGGCGAGACCCTCGAAGCGGACGAGCGCGAAGCCGCGTGAACGCTCACTCGCCCCCGGCGAGCTCGAGCTTCAGCTTCTCCAGCTCCTCCTCGGCGTTCTCGGCGGTGATCTTCGCGGCCGCTCGCGCCGCCGCTGCGTTGATCTCGACGATGCGCGTGCGCGCCGGCCGGGCGGCGGGCTTCGTCTTGGCGCCGCCCGCGCCCTCCGCCCCCTTGGCACCCTCCGCCTTCGCGTCGGGCTCTTCCAGAGGCGGCCGCTTGCGCTTCGGCGACTCCTGCGGCGCCGGGCTCGGCTGCGGATCGCCGCCCGCGCTAGCCCCTCCGGCGGCGAGCGCCGCCAGGCGGACCCGTTCGTCGGCGGCCACGTCCTTCGCCGGCTTCCCTGGCGCTCCGCCGGCCTTGGACGCGGCGTCACCAGCGCCCTTCTTCGCGGCTCTGTCCTTCTTCGCCCGCGGTTGCTTCGCAGCCTTCTCGGCCGGAGCCTCCTTCGCCGCGGCGACTCCCGGGGGCGGCGTGCCCGCCGCCTCGACCGAGCACGAGGTCAGGAGGAGCACTACGCAGACGGGCCGGAGCGTCACGGCTGGCGCCTCCGGCGCAGGGCCGATGTGTTGCGCCCGAATCCGGCCGTGCGCGCGAGGGTGCCCTCGACCCGCTCGCGCATCTGGTCCCTCTCCGCGACCCTGCGGCGGTCGAGCGGGCGCCCCCGGCCCTTGCCCTTCTTCGCCACAGCCTTGGATGGCGTGCTGGCGCCCGTCGTGCCCATGGCCTTGATGGCGCTGTTGAGCGTCTCGACGCCCAGCTCGGCACGCCGTTCCGTCAGGACCTTCGCGAAGCGCTCGAGCTCGGCGTCCAGGAGGCTCGACGCTTCCCGCACGCGTCCCTCCAGACCGGCCTCGGTGAAGATGGCCTCGAGCCGCTCGATCTTCGCGGTGCGCATGCGGTGCTCGAGGAAATCGCGCATCACCGCCTCGAGCGCCGCCCGGTCGACGGGGGCGGTGTCGGGCTCGCGCTGCTTGCGCGGCTGGTCGGCGCTCGGCTCCTCCCGCGCTTCCCTCGGCGCCTCCTGCGCTGGCTCGGGGAGCGGCGCGGAGCTGTCTTCGCTCGCGGCGCTTTCCGCCGGTTCGGCGACGGCGTGCTCGCCGATCGCCGGCTCGGCGACGGCGGGCTCGCCGGCAGCCGGCTTACCGACGGCGGGCTCGCCGGCAGCCGGCTCGCCGGTGGCTCGCTCGCCGCTCGGGGCTCGCTTCTCTGCTGCCGCTTTCCTCTTCCCCCCCGCGGCTTGCTTGCCGCCGGAAGCCGGCTTCCCGCCCTTCGCCGCCGGCTTGCCCTCCTTCGCTTGCGGCTTGCTTTCCTTCTTCTGCGGCTTCCCGCCCTTGGCGGACGACGTCCCTTGCTGCGCAGCGGCGACCGAGCCGGGCGCTTCCCGACCCGCGCTCGCCGCATGGGGTACGGTTAGGCTGAGGGAGATGCCGGCCAAGGCGGCCGCGATCAGGTCGGAGATCGGCATGGGGGGGACCTCTTCTCTCGAAGAGCCAAGTTAGACGACGACCAGCCATCCGTCCATCGACCAAGAAGGAGGTCGCACGGCTGGAAAGCGTTTCCCGGCCAGCCGTCCGCGTCCTCGCGTTCGTTTGACGGCCTGCGCCCCGTTGGTACCCTGCGCCGCTCGAACCGGGAGCCGATGGCGATCGATCGGATCACGATCGTCGAGGGTCACCTCGACAGCTACCTCGCGGGAGCGCGCCCGGCCGTCGTTTGCCTGAGCCCGGGAGACCCGCTGCGCCCCGGGAGCGGGCTGGATGCGCGCACCGCGGTGCAGGTCTTCGAGGACCAGCTCGCTTCGCGCGCCCTCGACGTCGCGGCGCACCGTCTCAAGCGCGAGGGTCGCGGCTTCTACACCATCGGCAGCGCGGGACACGAGCAGAACGCCGTCGTGGGTTCCCTCCTGCGGCCCAGCGATCCGTGCCTGCTCCACTACCGATCCGGCGCCTTCATGATGGCCCGCTGGCGCAAGGCGCGCGCCAGCACGCCCGTGTTCGACACGCTGCTCAGCCTGTGCGCGTCCGCCGAGGACCCGATCAGCGGAGGGCGGCACAAGGTCTGGGGCAGCCGCGAGCTGTGGGTCCCGCCGCAGACGAGCACGATCGCGTCGCACTTGCCCAAGGCGACGGGCCTCGCGTTCGCGCTGTCGCGCGCGCGCCGCATCGGCCTCGACACGCGGCTGCCGGAGGACGCGATCGTCTGCTGCTCGTTCGGCGATGCGTCGGCGAACCACGCGGCGGCGCTGAGCGGGATCAACGCGGCGCGCTACGCGATGCGGCGCTCGACGCCGGCTCCGATCCTGTTCGTCTGCGAGGACAATGGACGCGGCATCTCCGTCGAGACGCCGAGCGGCTGGATCCACGACCTGTTCTCGCGCCGGCCGTACCTCGCCTACTTCGAGGCCCAGGGGGAGCTGGACGCCGTCTGGGACGCGGCCAGCGCCGCGATCCAGCGCTGCCGCTCCACGCGCTCGCCCGTCTTCCTGCACCTGCACTGCGTGCGACTGTGGGGCCACGCCGGAAGCGACATGGAGAGCGCCTACCGCTCCCTCGCCGAGATCGAGGGGGTCGAGGCGGGCGACCCGCTCTTGCGCAACGCGCGCCGGCTCGTCGAGACGGGCGCGGCGGCCCCCGAGGAGCTGCAGGCGCTCGTCGCCGACACGCGCGAGCGCGTCGCCGCGGCAGCCGTCGAGGCTGCAACGCGGCCCAAGCTCGAGACGCGCGAAGAGGTCATGGCTCCGCTCGCCCCGTACGACGAGGCGCGCTGCCGCAGGGCGGCCTCCGCGCCGGTGCCCTCCGGGCTTCGCTCCGGCGCCTTCGCGGGCAAGCTCCCCGAGGACGCGCGCACACCGTCGAGGCGCACGATGGCGGCACACATCAACGCCGCGCTCACCGACGCGATGCTCGCGGACCCGGCGTTGATCGTGTTCGGCGAGGACGTCGGCAAGAAGGGCGGCGTCTACGGCGTCACCCGGCACCTGCAGGAGCGCTTCGGGCGCTCGCGCGTGTTCGACACCTTGCTCGACGAGACGAGCATCCTCGGCGTCGCCCAGGGCGCCGCGCACCTCGGCTTCACGCCGGTGCCGGAGATCCAGTACCTCGCCTACCTGCACAACGCGATCGACCAGCTGCGCGGCGAGGCCGCGACGCTGCAGTTCTTCTCCGCCGGCCAGTTCCGCAATCCGATGGTCGTGCGCATCGCCGGCCTCGCCTACCAGAAGGGCTTCGGCGGCCACTTCCACAACGACAACTCCCTGGGCGCGCTGCGCGAGATCCCCGGGCTCGTCCTCGCGTCGCCGGCGCGCGGCGACGATGCGGCGCGCGTGCTGCGCGGCTGCCTGGCGATGGCGCGCGAGTTCGGGCGCGTCGTCTGCTTCGTCGAGCCGATCGCGCTGTACCACGAGCGCGATCTGTACGAGCCAGGCGACGGCCTGTGGCTCTCGGACTACCCGCCGCCGGACGGCAGCGCGGCGAGCGCGCTGCTCCCAGGCGATGTCGGCGTGTTCGGGGCCGAGCACAGCGACCTGCTCCTCGTCTCCTACGCGAACGGCGTCGCGATCTCGCTGCGCGCCGCGCGCCGGCTCGAGCGCGAGCATGGCATCCGCTGTCGCATCGTCGACCTGCGCTGGCTGTCACCGCTGCCCGAGGAGGCCCTCGCGGCGCATGCTGCGCAGTGTGGCGCGCTCGTCGTCGTCGACGAGTGCCGCAAGACCGGGGCCGGGGTCGCGGACGCCCTGATCTCCGGCCTCGCGCAGGCGGGCTTCGCCAAGCGCGCGCGCGCGGTCCAGGCGGCCGACTCCTTCGTTCCCCTCGGAGCGGCCGCGAACCTCGTCCTCGTGAGCGAGGACGACGTCGTGGCCGCCGCGCTGGAGGTGGCCGTATGAAGCGCGTCGCCATCGTCTGCCCCGGCCGCGGGTCCTACGCCGAGGGCTCGCTCGGCTCGCTCCCGCCGGAGCACGACCATGTGCGCGCCGCCGAGGCGCTGCGCGCCCGCCGCGAGCTGCCCGCGCTCGTCGAGCTGGACCGCAGCACGCGTTTCGATCCCTCGCGCCACCTGCGGCCCGCGAACGTCGCCGCGCTGATCTACGTCGTGAGCATGCTCGACTGCGCGCGCGCCTCGGCCGAGGGTCGAGCGGTGTGCGCCGCGGGCAACTCCATGGGCTGGTACACGGCGCTCGCGGCGAGCGGCGCGCTGACCTTCGAGGAAGGCTTCGAGCTCGTCCAGGAGATGGCGCTCCTGCAGGAGGAGGCGGCGGCCGGCGGGCAGGTGATCTACCCCGTCGTCGACTCGGACTGGAGGCCCGCGGCCGACCGCGCGGAGGCGATCGGCGCGCTGCTCGACGAGCTCCCCGGCGACCTCTACCCCTCGATCCACCTCGGGGGCTACGAGGTCCTGGCGGGGACGGCGCGCGGAGTCGCGCGCGCGCTCGAGTGCCTGCCGCGGGTGCGGCACGGGAAGGCGGACTACCCCCTGCGGCTGGCGCGGCACGGCCCCTACCACACGCCCCTCGCCGCCTCGGTGTCGGAGAGCGCGGGGCGCCTCCTCGCGGGCCTCGACTTCCGTCCTCCGCGGATCACGCTGATCGACGGCCGCGGCGTGCGGTTCACGCCCTGGTCGACAGACCCGGCGGAGCTGCGCGACTACACGCTCGGCGCGCAGGTCACGACGCCCTTCGACTTCACCGCGAGCATCCGCGTCGTGCTGCGCGAGTACGCGCCCGAGCTCCTCGTCCTGCCCGGCCCGGGCAACACGCTGGGCGGGGTCTGCGGGCAGATCGCGGCTCGCGAAGGCTGGCGCGGCATCCGCTCCAAGGCGGACTTCGACGCTCTGCAGGGCGGCGCCGAGCCGCTGGTCCTGTCGATGGGACGGTAGCGAGGCGGTCCGTTCACGGGCCGCGGAACGCGCTGACGCGGTCGACCAGCTCGCGCAGCACGCGCTCGCGGCAAGGCTCGTTCAGGATCTCGTGGTACAGCCCCGGCCACGCCTTGCAGTCGATCGGCCCTCCGTATCGCGCGCAGAAGCGCTGGATCGCGGCGATGCTGACGATCCGGTCCGCTTCGCCGTAGTGCACCGCGAGCGGCACCTGGTACCGCGCGGCGTGGCGCTGGACGCGCCGCGTGGCGCGCAGCATCTCGGTGACCCAGCGCGACGTCACCCCGTCGAACACGAGCGGGTCGCGGCGATACGCCTCGACGACGGCGGGGTCGCTGCACACGTCGGCGGGGTCGAAGTCGCCCGTGAGGCGCAGGGTGGGCGCGAGCGCGCACGCGCCGTGCGTCGCGCATGTGGTCGAGCGACACGAGACAGCCCGTCGAGTGGGCGAACAAGACGTAGTCGCCGCGGATCGTCGCCTCGACCGCGCGCAGGTCGGCGACGTAGTCGCTCCAGAGGCGCACGTGCCCGCGCCGGCCCTGCGAAGCTCCGTGGCCGCGGAGCTCGAGCGCAGTGACTCGATGGCCGGCGTCCGTCAGCGCCTCGATGACGTGCGAGTAGCGACCCAGATGCTCCGCGATTCCGTGGACCAGGAGCACCTCGGCGCGCCGGACGCCGCGTGGCGCGTGGCGCTGGGCCGCGATGCGCGTACCGCGCGTGGAAGCTCGAGCAGTTCCAAGAGACTCCGGCGGACATTGTCCTCACCGCCGGCAACATCGTGTACTTCGAGATCGTCGAGCGAGAGCGAACGTCCCGGAGGACTGGATCCTGGGGATCTCGCCCGAAGGCGTCGGACCTACGGCGGCCGGCCGCGCCCACGGGGGGGGGCGAAGCGCTCTCGGCCGCTGTGTTAGGATCCCGCGCGCGGAGTTGGGACGCGCGGACCGTGGAAGCCAACGAGCCAGAGCCGACAGGGGCGGAGAACGTCGAGGAGCACGCGCCGCGGCGCCGTCCTTGGCGCTGGATCCGGCGTACCGTCCTCGTCGTCGTGGTGCTCCCGCTGACCCTGTACTACACGCGCGACGGCCTGGTGCACCCGGCCCTGACGTGGCTCATCGAGGCGACCGGACCACGCCTGCTCGGCTTCGAGGTCGACCTCGAGGACCTCGACAGCGACTGGTTTCGCGAGCTCGAGCTGAGCGGGCTGCGGCTGCGGCCGGTGGAGGACGACTCGCCGCTGCGCGAGCTGCGAGTGCGGCGGGCGACCGTGGTCTTCTCGCTCGGCCCCCTGGTGCGCGGGAACCTCGAAGGCCTGCAGGAGATCCGCGTGACCGGAGTCCACGCCGAGGTCGACGCGAGCTCGCTCCCGGCGGGCAGCGAAGAGACGCCGGCGCCGGCGCTCCCGGCGGTCCTGCCGCGCGTCCTGCTCGAGCACGTGGCGGCCCGCGTCCGACTGCCGGGGGGCCGCTCGCTCGAGGTCGCCGAGGTCGCCGCCACGCTGAACGAAGGCGTGGACGAGGGCAGTGTCGACGTGCGGATCCCGAGCGTGGTGTTCACGCAGCCGGACGGCACGCGCCACGAGGCGACCATCGAGGCATCGGCGGTGTACGCGCCGATCGAAGGAGGTCTCTCCTTCGCCGGCGTCGACGCCACGCTGAGACTCACCGGCGAAGCGCGCGAGGACGCGCCCCCCCCGGCCGGCGGCGAGGCGCTGGACCTCGACGCCCTGCTGACGCGCCTCGACGAGCTGCGCTCGCGCGCGGCGCGCGAGCTCCTCCCGTCCGCGGGCGCGCTGCGGTTCCAGGGCGACGTGACCGTCCCGCTCGCCGCCTCGGTCGCGCTGGACGTGGACGGACTGCTCGAGCTGACCGGCGCCCACTGGCTCGACCGGACGTTCAGCGAAGCCTCGGCGCGAGCGCGGCTCGCCGGGAGCGCCTTATCGGTCGAGCGCATCGAGATCGTGAGCGGCCGCAGCTCGCTCCGCGGCAGCTCGATCGAGCTCGCATTCGACTCCAACGAGCCGCTGTGGAGCGCGCGCGGGCAGCTCGAAGCCGAGCTCCTCGACCTCGGCCGCGCGCTGGACCTCCCGCTCGGCCCCCTCACGGACAACGAGCTGCGCTTCTCGGTCGCGTTGGACGGCGGCGTGGTCTCCATTTCCGGCGGCCGGCTCGCGACGGCCCTGGGCTCGATCTCGCTCACGAGCGGCCGCGTCGAGCTCGACCTCGAGCACGAGGAGGGGCCGGCGTTCGAGCTGAACGGCAGCTTCGAGGTCACCGACATCGCGCGCCTCGAGGAGCTGACCGGCGTGGCCGGATCGGGGCGGCTGTCGGGCGATCTCCGGGTGGAGGGCCGCGGCGCCTCTCCCACCGCGACCCTGTCTCTCGCGGGCTCCGGCCTGACCGTGGCCGGGCTGGCGCTCGACGAGATCGCTCTCGAGATCCGCGCCGACCCGAGCGCGGTCGACGTCACGCGGCTCGCGCTGCGTTCGCCGTACGGCGAGGCCAGCGCGACCGGCCGCTACGAGCTCGCGGGCTCGCGGGTCGCCGCGGCGGTCCTCGACGCCACCTTGACGCAGATCGAGCCCTGGGTCCGGGCGACCGGCGACGCGCCCACCACGCTGCACGCGGAGGTGAGCGGCCCCGTCGACGACCTCGCCGGGACCGCAACGCTGCGCGGCCCGGGCGTCGACGTGCGGGGCGTGCCCCTCTCCGACGTCGACCTGAGGCTCGGCCTGGAAGCCGGACGCCTCTCGACCGAGGCGTGCTCGCTCGTCACTCCCTGGGGAGCCTTGTCCGCGAACGCCTCGGTCGACCTGGCCCAGCTCGGCGGCGAGCTCGACGTGCGGATCGAGGCCTTGAGCTGGAAGGGCGAGGCGGGCGACCTCGCGCTGGTCGAAGAGACGCGCGTGCGCCTCGACGGATCGGCCTTCGAGCTGCCGCTCACGCGCCTGCTCGGGTCTCCGGGCGCGTTCTACGTCCTCGCCTCGGGGGACGCGTCGGGGTTCAGGGGCATGGTCCGGTCGAAGGGCTTCGACCCGACACCCATGCTGCGCGAGTTCCTGCCCGTGGGCCTGGAGATCCGTGGGATCGACGCGGAGTGCACGGTCGCGGTCTCGGATTCGCAGCTGCAGATGACCGCGACGGGCGCCGTCGGGCATCTCGCGCACCCGCAGCTCGAGAACCCGATGCGCGTCGACTTCGGCGCATCGCTGGAGGAAGGCCGCCTGCGGCTGCAGCGCTTCGATGCGCGCGCTCCGGACGGGCTGGCGCTCGACGTCCGTGGCGAGATCCCCCTCGACCTCCAGGGCGCGGGAGCGTCCGTCGACGGTCCGATCTCGCTGCGCGCGAGCATCGCACTCCCGCTCGCGAGCCTCCCGCTCGGCGCGCTCGGCGCGCTCGAGACCGGGGCCTCTGCCAGCGGAAGCATCGACGGCGTGCTGGAGCTCGGCGGGACCACGCGCGAGATCACGGGTTCTCTCGACATTCGCGCCCCGCGCCTCGTGTTCGACCTGGACGCCGCCGACGCCGGACAGGTGGTCGCGTCGATCGACGGCCGCATCGTCATCGACCACGGGCTGCGGTTCGAGGAGTTCGAGGCACGCGTCGACGATGCGACGCTCGTGCGCGTGGAGGGTTCGGCCGACGTGCCGACCAGCCTCGATGAGCTCTTGGGGCGCGGCGCCTCGCTGCTCGAGGCTCCGCTCGACCTCACGGTCGACGCCCGAGTCCGAGAACTGGGCTGGGCGGCGGAGCTGGTCCCCGACTTGCGGCGCGTGGCGGGCCAGCTCGCCGCGCAGCTGCACGTCGAAGGGCCGCTGAGCGCGCCGCGGGTCTGGGGCTCGGTGCACCTCGAGGACGGCGAGATGCGGCTGGCGGCGAACTTGCCGCGCGTCGAGAACCTGCGCGCCGACCTGCGCCTGGACGGCGACACCCTGTACGTGGAGCGCGTGGAGGGCGAGCTGGGCGCGTCTCCGTTGCAGCTTTCCGGAGAGGTGCGGCTCCCGACGTTGGAGCGCGAGATGGACGTACGGCTCGCGCTCAGCGGCGAGAACGTCCTGCTCCAGCGCACGAGCGCGATGCGAATGCGCGCCGACCTGGACCTCACGATCACGGGCCCCTGGAGCAAGCTCGAGGTGGGCGGCGAAGTGGCGCTGCGCAACTGCCGCATCGCGCAGCACGTCGACCTCATCGGGATGCTCGAGGGCGGTGGTGGCGGCCCGGAGACGCAGCGGCGCGGCCTGCGCCTTTTCTCCCTGCGCGAGCCGCCGCTCTCGAACATCCGCCTCGACGTGCGCATTCGCAGCGCCGAGCCGGTCGTGATCGTGAGCAACCTCGCGCGCGGCAACCTGCACCTCGACATGCGCCTCGCGGGAACCGGTGAGGTGCCGACGCCGATCGGGCGCGTCTTCCTCGACGAGACGCGAGTGAGGCTCCCCGGCGGGCAGCTGAACGTCCAGGGAGGGATGGTCGTCTTCGAGGAGCGCAACCCGTTCGTGCCGGTGCTCGACATCGAAGGCAGCGCCAGGCTCTCCGGGTACGACGTGAGGGTTCACGTCACCGGCGACTACGACGAGCCTCAGGTCAACCTGTCGACCAATCCGCAGCTGCCCAACCACGACGCCTTGATGCTCGTCGTGACGGGGCAGGTTCCGAAGGAGAGCTACACGACGGCGGCGGCCGAATCGCTGACGCTCTACCTGGCCAAGGACTTCCTGTCGCAGCTGGGCGGCAACGGGCTCGACGACTCCGAATCGCTCGTCGACCGCGTGGAGGTGGTCCAGGGACGCGAGGTCTCCAAGTCCGGAATCCAGACGACCGAGGTCTCGGTGCGCCTGAACAAGAGAGGGCGCGGACCGCGCCAGAGCTTCTATCTGGTCGGCGACCGCGACGTCTACGACTTCTACAACATGGGCTTCCGGATCGCCGTTACTTTCCAGTGAAGCGGTCCACGATCGTCGCGATCATCGTGGCCGTCGCGCTGGCCGCGTGCCGCAGTGCGCCTCCGCAAGAAGAGGGGGATCCGCAGGCGGCAGCCCCGCAGGCCGGCTTCGACGTCGTCTTCCAGGGCAACGAGCACATGGGGGCGGGGCACCTGCGCAAGGCGATCGAGGCGAGCCTCGAGGACTTCGAGGCGTCGGGGTACGCGGAGGCGTTCGTGGACGACGCGGCGTTCGACATCCAGGAGACCTACCGCGTGGCGGGCTACGCGTCCGCCGAAGTCGGCTACGCGATCGAGCGCGAGGGCCGCGTCGCCATCCGCTTCGAGATCGAGGAAGGACCGCGGACGCTGGTCGCAGAGGTGACGTTCGAAGGAAACCAGGCATCGGGGTTCGACGACGACAGCCTGCACTCGTTCTTCGACTGGGAACGGACGGGGCTGCTAGGCGGCCGCGACCTGATCTACATCGAGGACCGCGCCCGCGCCGCAGCGCGCGCCATCGAGGAGGCCTACGTGGACGCCGGCCACCTCGTAGCCAAGGTCGCCGCCCCCGAGGTGAAGCTCGACGAGGGGCGCACCCGGGCGGACGTCCACCTCCGCATCGCCGAGGGGCCGCTCTTTCGCATTCGCGTGCTGCCGACCAAGTGGGAAACCGAGCCGGACCGCACGCTCTACACGAGCTGCGAGACCGCCTTGCTGGGGGGCCTCTCCAAGGACTCGGCGTACTTCCCGCAGCTTCCCCACTCGCTGCGCGGGAAGCTGATCGACGCCCTGCACCGCGCCGGCCGCCCCGAGGCCGAGGTGGACTTCGAGCGCACGATCGACCTCGATCGCGGCGAGGTCGTGGTCCAGTTCACGATCGAGCCGGGCCCCGAGATCACCGTCGCCGACATCCGCTTCGAGGGCGCGCACGCGACGCGCCTGAACTTCCTGGAGTCGCGGATGAAGCTCGAGAAGGGCGACCGCTTCGACAGCTCGAAGGTGCGCGAGAGCATCCTGCGGCTGTACGACACCGGGCTCTTCCGCTCGGTCAGCGTCGACCTCGCCGACGCGGAGGAGGGCGCGGACGCCACGCACCGGGACCTGATCGTCAAGATCGCGGAGGGCCGTTCCATCGACCTCTTCGTCGAGCCCGGCTGGGGGTCGTACGAGCTCGCGCGCGTACGCTTCGGCGTGCGGGAGAAGAACCTGCGGGGCACCGGTCGCCAGCTCAACCTGGAGGCCAAGGCGGCGGTCCGCGCTCAGAGCGCGCGCATCGACCTGATCGACCCCTGGTTCGCCCGGACCGACTACATCGGTCGCCTGAGCGTCGACTACGACCGACGCGAGAACCCGTCGTTCACGGGGATCGACGCGGGGGCCGGGGCATTCATCACCAAGCGCTGGAAGCGCAGGCCCGACGTCAGCACCACGGTGGGATACGAGTACCGCCAGTCCTTCGCCCAGGACGTCCTGGTCGGACCGACCCTCGATCCGGACCTGGAGGAGGCCCTCTCGAAGGTCAACCTCTCGAGCATCCAGATCGACCACCGCGTCGACAGCCGCGACAGCTTCCTCGACGCCACGGCCGGCTCCTTCGGCGAGATCTCCATGGGGGTCGGGAGCGAGGCGATCGGCTCCGAGCTCGACTTCGTGCGCGCCCGATTGTCGCTTCAGCACTACCGCGCCATGCCGTTCCTCGAGGACACGGTGCTCGCAACGGCGCTGCGGATGGGGGTCATGGCGCCTTACGGTTCGGATGACTTCATCCCCATCCAGGAACGCCTGTTCAACGGCGGCGAGAACAGCGTGCGCTCCTTCAAGCAGTCCGAGCTGGGGCCCAAGGACGCGAAAGGGGAGCCCTTCGGCGGCGAGGGGAGCAGCGTCCTGAGCGTCGAGCTGCGCCGCCACTGGCGCGAGCGCTGGAGCGGAGCGCTGTTCTTCGACGCCGGCCACGTCGCCTTGCAGGCCTCCGACTACTTCGACTTCGAGTTCGCCGGCCTGGGCGTCGGGGTGGGACTGCGCTACATGACGCCGGTCGGTCCCGTGCGCGTCGATCTGGCGGCCAACCCCGATCCCGACGAGTTCGAGGACGAGGTCGTGCTGCACTTCGCGCTCGGGATGGCGTTCTGATCAGGCGAGCAGCTCGCGCACCACCTTCCCGTACACGTCCGTCAGCCGGAAGTCGCGCCCCTGGAAGCGGTGCGTCAGGCGCTCGTGGTCGATCCCCAGGAGGTGCAGCAGCGTCGCGTGCAGGTCGTGCACCGTCACCCGATCCTCGGCGATGAAGTAGCCGAGCTCGTCGGTCGCGCCCAGGGAGACGCCCGGACGGATCCCGCCGCCCGCCAGCCACATGGTGAAGCAGTGCGGGTGGTGGTCGCGGCCGAGGTACTTCGATCCGTTGCGCTCCTCGTTCATCGGCGTGCGGCCGAACTCACCGCCCCAGACGACCAGCGTCTCGTCGAGCAGCCCGCGCGCCTCGAGGTCCTCCAGCAGGGCCGTGCAGGCGCGGTCGGTCTCGAGGCAGCGCTGCGGCAGCGAGGTGACGATGTCGTCGCTCGGGTTCGTGCCGTGGCTGTCCCAGCCCCAGTGGTAGAGCTGCACGAAGCGCACGCCGCGCTCGAGGAGGCGCCGCGCGAGGAGGCAGTTGTTGGCGAAGGCGACCTTGCCCGGCTCGACGCCGTACGCCTCGCGCACGGAGCGCGGCTCGGCGCCGATGTCCATCAGCTCGGGGACGCTCGACTGCATCCGGTACGCCATCTCGTACTGCGCGATGCGCGTCTCGATCTCGGGGTCGCCGGTCGCCTGGAGGTGCCGCTCGTCGAGCGCGGCGATCGCCTCGATCGAGCGCCGGCGGCGGTCGGCGTCGACACCCTCGGGATTCGAGAGGAACAGCACCGGGTCGCCCTGCGAGCGGAAGCGGACGCCCTGGTACACGGTCGGAAGGAAGCCGCTGCCCCAGCACGAGGCGCCGCCGCTCGGCCCGTACTGCCCCGACAGCAGCACCACGAAGCCGGGCAGGTCCTCGTTCTCGGTGCCGAGGCCATACGTGAGCCACGACCCGAAGCTCGGCCGGCCGATCAGGCCGTGCCCGGTGTTCATGAAGATCTGCGCCGGCGCGTGGTTGAAGTGCTCGGTGTGCATCGAGCGCACGACCGCGATCCGGTCCGCCTGCGTCGCGAGGTGCGGCAGGAGCTCCGACATCCACTGGCCGCTCTCGCCGTGCCGCGCGAAGGAGTACGGCGAGCCGAGCATCTTGGGGACGCCGCGGATGAAGGCGAAGCGCTCGCCGCCGAACAGGCTCTCCGGGCACTCCTCGCCGTTGCGCTCGACCAGCTCGGGCTTTCGGTCGAAGAGGTCGAGCTGGCTGGGCGAGCCAGCCATGTGCAGGTAGACGACGCGCTTGGCGCGCGGGGGGTAATGCGGCGCGCGCGTGGCGAGCGGGCCGCGCTCGCCCGCCCGCGCCTCGCGGGCGAGGAGCGAGGCGCAGGCGAGCGAGCCGAGCCCGACGCCGCATTCCTTCAGGAACCAGCGGCGGGTCCGCGCGCGCAGAGCTTCGAGGAAGGGGTCCATGGTCGGCTCGGGTCAGCCTTTGGTGATCGTCTCGTCGAGGTTGAGCAGCACGTTGGCGACCATGGTCCACGCCGCCAGCTCGACGGGGTCGACGCCCGCGACGTCGATCGGCGCGTCGGTGCGCAAGAGCGCCTCGGCCTCGCCCGGGCGCTCGGAGAAGGCCGCGAGCTCGGTCCGCTGGAGCTCGGCGAGCAGCGCGAGCTCCGCGGCGTCCGGGTCGCGCGCGAGGCACAGCCGGAAGCCGTGGCGGGCCCGCGCCTCCGCGCTCGCGCCGCCCTCGCGCAGCATCCGCGCGCCGAGCGCGATCGCCGCCTCGAAGAAGGCCGGGTCGTTCAAGAGAGCCAGCGCCTGCAGCGGCGTGTTCGTGCGCGGGCGCCGGGCGCAGGTCAGCTCGCGGCTGGGCGCGTCGAAGATCGCGAACGTCGGGTAGGGCGCCGTGCGCCGCCAGAAGGTGTAGAGACCCCGGCGCCAGCGGTCCTCGTCGCTCGCGGCGGTCCACTGATCGCCGCTGTAGGTCATCGTCCACACGCCCTCGGGCTGCGGCGGGAAGACGCTCGGACCGCCGATCTTCTCGCCGAGGAGCCCCGCGACCGCGAGCACGGTGTCGCGCACGGTCTCGATGTCCATGCGCAAGCGCGCGCCGCGCGCGAGGAGCCGGTTGCGCGGGTCGCGCTCGAGCCGCGCGGGGTCGACGTCGGACGACTGGCGGTACGTCGCCGAGGTCACGATGAGCTTCAAGAGCTCCTTCACGCTCCAGCCGCGCTCGACGAGCTCGACGGCGAGCCAGTCCAGGAGCTCGGGGTGGCTCGGTGGCGCGCCGCGCGTGCCGAAGTCCTCGCTGGTCTCCACGATGCCGGCGCCGAAGAGCTCCTCCCACAGGCGGTTGACGGCGACGCGCGCGGTGAGCGGGTTCGCGGGCGAGACGAGCCAGCGCGCGAGCGCGAGGCGGCTCTCGACGCCCTCCGCTCGATCCGGCAGGGTGCCCAGCGCGGCGGGTACGCCCGGCTCGACCGCCTCGCCGGGGCTCAGGAAGCTGCCGCGCGCGAGCACGTGGGTCGTGCGGCGTTCCTCGCGCTCGCGCAGCACCATCGCCTCGGGCACGGCGCTCTCGACGGCCGCACGGCGCGCGTCGAGCTCGGCCAGCTTCGCCGCGACCTCGCGACCCTCGGGCGACACGCGCGCGCGGAAGTGCTCGCGCAGAGGCCGGCGCTCCTCCTCGGTCGGCGCCGCGGCGAAGAGCGCGCGGCAGAGCGCCGGCCCGGGCTCGCCGTCCGCGCGCAGCGCGAGGTCGAAGGAGAACCCCCCGGGACCGCCCTGGTTCACGACCTTCACGAGGATCCCGTTGCGGCCCGCGTGCAGCTCGAGCGGCACGCGCTCCTGCTCGGGGGCGACGCCGCGCTCGACGAACACGTCCAGCGCGAGCGCGCCGTCGTGCCACACCCGGATCGAGTCGTCGCTGCCGAAGAGGAGCTGCACCGGGCGCGCGCCCGTGCTCTCGACCTCGCGGTAGAGATAGGTCGCGCCGACGACCTCGCCGAGGTCGTGCGCGCCGCCGTCGGTCCAGTCCTCGCGCACGCTCCATTCGAGGCCGTCGTACGCGGACGCGAGCACGCGCCCCTCTGCGAAGGCGCGCTCGGGGCCGTACGCCGTGTCGTGCCCGGCGCGCCCGGACTGCGCGGCGAATGGACCGATCGCCGACCAGGGGCCGAGCTCGATCTCGCGCGCCTCGATGAGGAGCGACTCGTCGCCCGCGACCGAGAGCCGCAGGCGCCCGAGGGCGAAGCCGTCCAGCACCCGGAACTCGAGCCGCACGCGCAGCATCGAGCCCTCGGCGACCCGGACCGGCTCGCGCAACGCGAACCAGGCCTCGCGCGCCGCCGGCTCGGCGCCGCCGATCGCCCAGCCCGTCCGCGGGTCGCCGTCGATCGCGCGCGCCACGCGGAAGCCCGGCTGGTCGTGGTCGGCGCGCGCGCTGGCGAACGCGAGGTCGACGCTCTGCGCCAGGTCCGTCGGATCGAAGAGCTGCGCGTGCAGCTCGCCGAGGACGAAGTTGCCGTCGCCCGCGCGGCCCGGCCCACCGGCCGGGAGCGAGTCGTGGCGCAGGGCCTCGAGGCGCAGACCGGTGATCGGTGCCGCGGGCGCGCGCGCGGTGAGCACGTACACGTCGGCCGCGGGGTGCACGCCGCCGGCGAGGAGCGATCCGTCGTCCAGGAGCTCGAGCTTCGCGCCCTGCTCCGAGAACGCGCCGACGACCTCGACCGGCTTCCACGAAGGCGGCGGCGCGAGGCGCGCGCGCTGCGCCTCCTCCCATCCGCGCTGCTGCGCCTCGAGCTCCGGCCACGGGCCGTCGAGGCGCGCCTGGAGCAGCGCGCGCTCGAACGCGAGCCTGGCCAGCTCGGAGCGCTGCTCGGGCGTGGGGGCGCGCACGACGGGAGCCGCGGCGCTGCCCGTGTCCTCCGTGTTGTCGAAGAACGCGAAGAGCTCGTAGTACTCGCGCTGCGTGAACGGGTCGTACTTGTGGTCGTGGCACTGGACGCAGCCCAGCGTCGTCCCCAGCCACACCTCGCCGGTGGTGTTCACGCGGTCGACGACGGCCGCGACGCGGAACTCCTCGGAGTCGACTCCGCCCTCCTCGTTGACCATCGTGTTGCGGTGGAAGCCGGTGGCGATCTCCTGGTCGAGCGTCGCGTCCGGCAGGAGGTCGCCGGCGAGCTGCTCGATCGTGAACCGGTCGAAGGGTAGGTCGTCGTTGAACGCGCGGATGACCCAGTCGCGGTACGGCCACATCGTGCGCCGCTGGTCCTTCTCGTAGCCGTGCGTGTCCGCGTAGCGCGCGAGATCGAGCCACTTCTGCGCGCGCCGCTCGCCGTAGCGCGGCGAGGCGAGCAGGCGCTCGACGAGCCGCTCGTAGGCGTCGGGCCGCGTGTCCGCGAGGAAGGCGTCGAGCTCAGCGAGGGTCGGCGGCAGCCCGAGGAGATCGAGGCTCACGCGCCGGATCAGGGTCGCCCGGTCCGCCTCGGGCGAGGGCGCGAGCCCCTCGCGCTCGAGCCGCGCGAGCACGAAGGCGTCGATCGGGTTGCGCGTCCAGGGAGCCGCGAGGTGCGCCGGCGGCTCGGGGCGCTCGGGTGCGACGTACGCCCAGTGCGTCGTGGCCGGCGGAGCCGCGCCGCCGTCGTCGCCACCGTGGAACGCAGCGCCGAGACCCGCCGGACCGAGGGCGAGTCCGAGGAGCAGAGGAGTCGTCATCGATGCCGCGCTTGCTCGCGTCGCAGGCATTGTACGGGAGCGCGCGGCGCGCGACTCGGCTTTGCTAACGTGTCCGCCGCATGCGGCGGACGATCGGCAGCGCCTTCCCGCGGCTGGGCCTGCTCGGCAATCCCTCGGACGGCTACGGCGGGCGCGTTTTGGCGGTGACGTTCGAGGACTTCCGCGCCGAGGTCGAGCTCGAGGACGGCGTACAGGGCGCGGAGGAGCCCTTGCTCGCCGCCGTGCGCAAGCTCTTCCTCGCGGCGCGCGCGCCGGACGGCGCCCCGCCCTTCGCGCTGCGCTTCACGAGCGACATCCCGCGCCAGGTCGGGCTCGCCGGCTCGAGCGCGATCGCGATCGCCGCGCTGCGCGCCCTCGCGCGCCGCTTCGAGGCCCGGCTCGAGCCGGCCGAGATCGCCGAGCTCGCGCTGCGCGCGGAGACCGAGGAGCTCGGGAACGCCGCCGGCCCCCAGGACCGGGTGGTCCAGTCGTTCGGGGGCCTGGTCGACATGGACTTCGCGCAGGAGCGCTACGAGCGCCTGGACCCCGCGCTCCTCCCGCCGCTCTTCGTCGCCTGGACCCACGAGCCGGGCGAGCGCTCGGGCGTGGTGCACGACGGCGTGCGCGCGCGCTTCGAGCGCGGCGACCGGGAGGTCATTCGGGTGATGCGCGAGCTGCCGCGCCTGGTCGAGCGCGGGGTCGGATGCTTGCACTCGGGAGACCGCCAGGGCTTCATGCAGTGCATGGACGCGAACTTCGACCTGCGGGCGTCGATCTGGCGGCTCTCGGATGCCGACCGGCAGCTCGTCTCCATCGGCCGCGACGCGGGCGCGGCGGTCAAGTTCGCCGGATCGGGGGGCGCCGTGGTCGGCGCGCTCGCCGGCGAGGACGGGCGCGAGCGCGTCGAAGCGGCTTACCGCCGGGCGGGATTCCCGATCCTGCGCCCGCGCCTGGGGAAGGAGGAGGCTTGAAGGCGATCGTGCTCGCGGCCGGGTTCGCGACCCGCCTCTACCCGCTGACGCTCGAGCGCGCCAAGCCGCTGCTCGAGGTCGGCGGGCGGCCGGTCCTCTCGCGCTCGCTCGACCGGCTCGCGAGCATCGAGGACCTGTCCGATGTGATCGTGGTGACGAACGCGAAGTTCCACGCGCAGTTCGACGAGTGGCGCGTGACCGAGGACCGCCCGTGGCCCGTGCGCCTCCTGAACGACGGGTCGCTGCAGAACGAGGCCCGCCTGGGCGCGGTCCGCGACCTCGCGCTCGCGCTGCGCATCACCGGCTCGGCCGACGTCCTCGTGCTCGCCGGCGACAACCTGGTCGACTTCGACCTCGCTCCCTACGCCCGCGCGTTCCAGGCCCTGCAGCGGCCCCTGATCCTCGTGCGCAGCATGCTCGAGGTCCCGCCGCTGCGCCACGGCGAGGTGCAGATCGACAACGCCGGCCGCGTGATCGTGTTCCGCGAGAAGCCCGCCGACCCGCGCTCGCGCGTCGTCGCGACGTGCCTGTACTTCTTCCCGGCAGCCGTGCGCGGCTGGATCGCGGAGTACCTGGTGGAGGGCGGCGAGACCGACGCGCCGGGGTTCTTCCTCGAGTGGCTCGTGACCCGGCACGAGGTCAACGCGATGCCGATCCAGGGGAGGCTGCACGACATCGGGGATCCGGCGTCGCTCGAGGCGGCGCGGCGGGAGTTCTAGTACCTCGACCCATGGTTGGCTGGAAGCGCAAGATCGCACCGCTCGCGCTCGGCACGATCCCGGCCCTGATCCTGGTGGACTCCTTCGCAGCCGCGTTCGGCTTCGTCCTCCCGACGGCGATCCACGCGTCCGTGGCCGCGGCGCTGGTCGGGGTCGCCTTCTGGGGAACGCTGCCGTACGGCCGAAGGGCCGCGGGCGGCGTGGCCTGCTCGCTGGCGTTGGTCACGGCGACGCTGTACTTCTTCCCTTTCGGAGCGCGGAAGGACTTCCTCCGCAGGGTCGACAGGCTCTCCACCGGCACGGCGCGCTCCGCGGTCCTGCAGATCATGGGGGAGGATCCCGGGAGGGACCTGAGCGGGATCGAGCTTCCGGACAGGGATACGTGGTACGGGGACGGAGATGCGGACTGCACGGTCCGCTACGAGGCGGATGGACGCGTCGGCGAGATCAGCTTGTCGGTCGAGCCGTTCGGAATGCTGTACGGCGGCGGGTACGTCGGGAGTGAATAGGGACCTGCCGAAGGCGTCTTCGGGTCGTTGGGGGTTGGGGGTAGCGTCGTCCAGGGGCCCCGTTTCGTGCGTGGGGGGTGGGACCGGTTGATTGGCGCGCACCGCAGGGGGCGGCGCGCATCGCGCATCGCGCATCGCGCGGGCGCAATATGTGCCGGAACGAAGCGGCACATATTCTCGAGATCGATGGCGACTCTCGCGCGCGAGTTACGTCTTAACTCATGGAAGGCCGGTCGACCTTTTCTTCGAGGTGGATCATGCTCGATGGTTCCAGGTGTCGTTCGACTAGGTGTCGTTCGAGGCGTTCGAGGATCGCGCGCGCTGCCTCGCACGCGAAGCGTCCCGAGCTCCAGGGCGTCGTCGTCCACGCGACGATGAAGCTGCGGCCCGGGCTTCCGAGCCTGCGCACGCCGCGCGCGTACCGGCGCATCGAGCGCGCGATCCGCCAGGCCAGCGACCGGCACGGGGTGCGGATCGTCGAGTACAGCGTGATGTCGAACCACCTGCACTTCATCGTCGAGCCCGGGAGCAAGCGCGATCTCTCGCGCGGGATGCAGGGACTTGCCATCCGATTGGCGAAGGCTCTGAACGCGCACTGGCGCCGGCACGGCAAGGTCTTCCTGGAGCGCTACTTCGCGCGCGCGCTGACCAAGGTCACCCAGGTTCGGCGGCTGCTCCGCTACGTCCTGAACAACGCGCGCAAGCACGGGGTGCCGATCCCCGCGGGCCAGGTGGACCCGTGCTCGTCGGCGCGCTGGTTCCCGGGTTGGGCCGAGGACGTGAAGCGGCCGAACCGCAGCTCGCCGGTCGCGATGCCGGAATGCTTCGAGACGGTGCACTGGCGCATCGGCGGGCCGCTGAGCGTGGACGAGATGCCCGGGCCGGTGCACTTCTTCCCGGCGCGCTGAGCGCGCAGCACGCAAGCACGCAGACCCTCGACGGGCTCGGTCCAGGCGGGCTTTCTGGGGTGTCTCGGCGCGGGGCAGTCCCCAGGCCCGGGGCGTGCGGGGTGCTCGGCGCCGACCGGACCGGTCACGAGCGCCAGCGGGTCCGGTCGGCGCCGAGGACCCCGCGCGCGGGCGCCGATCGGGACCGGCCCCACTTCCCGCGCCGAGCGGGCCCCGGGAAGCCCGGTTTCGTGCCCCACGCTACAGCTCTACCCTTCTACCCTCCGCCGCCGCCAGATAGGCCGCGTACACCACGCGCGTCACCTCGAGGCCCAGTTCCCCGTCCGACTCCGCCTCCCCGCCCTCCGCGATCGCGCGCAGGAACGCTGCGCACATCGGCAGGTGCCCGCTCGTCCAGTCCTCGTCGGGCATCGGCGTCGACCAGCCGGCCTTCGTGTCGAGCTTCTCCATCAGGTACTCGTCCGCGAAGACCTCGGGCGCCGGCGCGTAGGCGCGCAGGACGTCGCTCGGGCTGAGGTTGCACTTCAGGTGGCAGTTCGAGGCCAGCACCTCGAGCTTGCTCTCCATCCCGCCGAGCAGGTTGTCGCTGCCGTGGGCGACCCCGCGCGAGCCGTCGTCGAAGGCGAGGATCGCGCAGCCCCAGTTCTCGACGTCCTTCCAGCCGCGGGCGACGAAGCACTCCCGATCCCCCACTGCGCGCGTCAGGTCGCCGACCTCGGCGGTCACCGACACCGGCCGCGCGCCCTGCAGGCGCTGGAGGTAGAGCATCGCCCCGATCGGGTGCGCCCCCAGGCGGATCAACGCGCCCCCCCCGGTGTAGCGCCAGAGCTTGGAGTACTCGGAGTGCGAGCCGTTGTGGCACTCCCAGCCGCGCATCTCGAGCACCGCGCCTCCGGAGGCGGCGAGGAGCCGCGCCGCGCGCTGGACCGCGGGCGAGTAGATCCAGTTCTCGCCGTAGAAGAGCCGCACGCCCGCTTCGCGCGCCGCGCGCACCATCGCCTCGGCGTCGGCGGTGGCGACCTCGAGCATCTTCGCACGGCTCGTCGACGAGACGTCCTCGTCCGTGGCATCGCCGCCCAGGTCCTGCCCCACGTACGCCGTCAGGGGCTTGGTGCAGATCACGTGCTTGCCGGCGCGCGCGGCGGCCTCGGCCATCTCGCGGTGCAACAGGTTCGGCACGCACAGGTCGACGACGTCGACCTCGTCCATCCCGAGCAGCTCGTCCAGGCTCCGCGTCGCGCGCGCGACGCCGTGGCGCCCGGCGAAGGCGCGCGCGCGCTCGGGGCGCCGCGCGACCACGGCCGCGAGCCGCGCGTCGACGCCGGCGACGCGCGCGTAGCAGCGGGCGCGCGTCTCGGCCAGGAATCCCGCCCCCACGAGGCCCACGCCGATCTGCGCTCGAGGCATGCTGGAGTATAGCGGGCGGCGGGCGGCCCCTTTTTCGCCCTTTCCACCACCAGGACGGAGGACCCGAGCGTCCTCGGGCTCGCGGAACCCCTCGGCCACGCCGTCGGGAGCCCTGCGGTCGCGCGCCGGACGCGTGCCTCGAAAAAAGAGCCACCCCGACGCGCGCGGCGGCGGGGTGGCCCCCATCTCGGGGAAGCAGATAGGTTTGGCTACTGGATCTCCGCCTTGGAGAGCAGGAGGACGCCGCGCTGGATGTTCTTCTGCAGCGCGCGCTCGATGGCCAGGCGCTCGCGCTCGGCCATGAAGTCGGCGTCGAGGGTGTCCGCGGTGTACTCGGTCTTGACCGCCTTGTGCCAGACCTGCTTGTGCGTCGCGCTGTCCGTCAAGCGCCAGTCGAGCTCCACGCGCGCCGTCTGGTCGAGCCCGACCTCGGGCTCCTCGAGCTCCACGAACCGCACGCGCAGCTCGACGTCGGCGTCCGTGTAGACGACCGCCTCGAAGAGCTTCGAGTCCTCGATCGCCTGCACGACGGCCCGGTGCAGGGCGTCGTCGGCGACGAGCTGGCCGCCGATCCACGGGTCGGGCGAGCCCTCGCACTGGACCTGCACCGTGAGCTCGTGCGAGCGCTCGAGCTCGGCGGGCTCGGGCACCATCTTCTCGAAGGCGACGGTGCTCGTGCACGAGGCGAGGAGCGCGAGCGCGGCGCACGGGAGCGGGAGGCTTCGGAGTCGGGGCATGGGGGTCATTCGCGTGGGTGGGGGCGACGGGACCTCCCGGCTATCGGCACTTCGCCCGAAAAACCCAACCCCGCCGCCCGACCGAGCGCGGCCTGGCGGGCCCTGGCGACCTGGAGGGGGCTCCCGATAGCCTCTTGCGCCGGAGGATCGTCATGCCGCGCCCCCTCGACCGCCGTTCTTTCCTCGCCGGATTCTCCGGACTGGGACTCGCCGCCCTCGCGGGCCCGGCCCCGGCCGCGCGCCGCCGGGCCTTCGAGATCTCCCTCGCCCAGTGGTCGCTGCACCGCATGCTGCGCTCGGGCGAGCTCTCGAACCTCGACTTCGCGCGCTTCGCGAAGGAGCGCTTCGGGATCGCCGCGGTCGAGTACGTGAACCAGTTCTTCATGGGCAAGGCGACCGACTTCGACTACCTGGAGCGGATGAAGCGCAACGCCGAGGACGCCGGCGTAAAGAGCCTGCTGATCATGATCGACGCCGAGGGGCAGCTCGCCGATCCGGACGACGCGCGGCGCGCGCGCGCGGTCGAGAGCCACTACAAGTGGGCCGTCGCCGCCGCGTACCTGGGGTGCCACTCGATCCGCGTCAACGCCGGCGGGTCGGGCGGCTACGACGAGCAGATGCGTCGCGCCGCCGAGTCGCTGCGCAGGCTGGCGGACTTCGGCGCGCAGTACGGCGTCTCGGTGATCGTCGAGAACCACGGCGGGCTCTCGTCCAACGGCAAGTGGCTCGCGGGCGTGATGGAGCTGGCCGATCACCCCGGCGTCGGGACGCTGCCCGACTTCGGCAACTTCCACATCGCGAACGGCGAGTGGTACGACCGCTACGAGGGCGTCGCCGAGCTGATGCCCTGGGCGAAGGCGGTCAGCGCCAAGTCCCACGAGTTCGACGAGGCGGGCAACGAGGTGCGCACCAACTACCGGCGCATGCTGAAGATCGTGGTCGACGCGGGCTACGCGGGCCACGTCGGCATCGAGTACGAGGGCGACCGGCCGGGCGAGGTCGAGGGCATCGAGCTCACCAGGAAGCTCCTCGAGCGCGTGCGCGACGAGCTCGGATAGGGCTCTGCGCCATGCGTCCCTGGCACGGCGTCCTGCTGCTCGCCCTCGCGGCATGCCGTAGCGCGCGCGTCGAGCGCGTCACGGCGCTCGGAGCGCCCGAGGGCCCCGAAATCCTGTGCGTCGTCGCGCACCCCGACGACGAGACCGCGTTCGCGGCGACGCTCTACCAGACGCGCATGCTGCTCGACGGAGCGTGCGACATCGTCGTGATCACCAATGGCGAGGGCGGCTTCAAGTACTCGACGCTGGCCGAGCCGCTGTACGGCGTGGAGCTGACCGAGGAGCGCATCGGCCGCGCGGAGCTGCCCGCGATCCGCCGCCGCGAGTTCCTCTCGGGCTGCGCGATCCTCGGCGTGCGCGACGCCTTCTTCCTCGACCAGAGCGACCATCGCTACACGACCGATCCGCTGGAAGTGCTCGACCCGGCGGCGCACGTCTGGGACCTGGACCGCGTGCGAGGCGAGCTGCGCGCGATCCTCGCGGCGCGCGAGTACGACTTCCTCATCACGCTGGCCCCGACGGCGCAGACGCACGGGCACCACAAGGCGGCGACGGTCCTGGCGCTCGAAGCGCTCGCCGAGCTCCCCGCGCAGCGCCGGCCCGTCGCGCTGTGCGCGCGCACGTCGAAGGCGGGCGAGGTCCTCCCGGCGCTGACGCCGCTCGACGGATTCCCGCTCACGCGCGTGGACGCCGCGGCGAGCGGGCTGCGCTTCGACCGCTCGCGGACCTTCGGCTACCGCGACCGGCTCGACTACCGCATCGTCGTCCACTGGGTCATCGCCGAGCACAAGTCCCAGGGCACGATGCAGCTGGCGGTCGGGGAAGCCGACGTCGAGGAGTTCGCGCTGTTCGCGATCGGCCCCGTGGGAGCGGCGGGGAAGGCGCGGGCGTTCTTCGATTCGCTCGTGGGGAGCCCGTTCCCGGTGAAGAGCTACGGGGAGTCGGGCGCGGGCACGTCTCCCTACCCTTCGATGCGGACGGTGGTGCGCGCCTCGAGCACGTCCTCGTAGGAGAGCTCCGGCAGCCCCGGGCAGGCGCACGGCGAGGTCATCGCGGGCAGGGGTGCGCCGATCATGATCTGGAACCGGGCGCGCACCTCGTACTCCCCGGGGTCCCGAAACTCGCACCAGCTCCGCGCGTTCACCCTCTCGACGAGCTCGGCCCCCGGCTCGAGCACGGCCCACTGGCCGAAACCGCCGACGTGGCGCGTCTCGCCGACGTCGGGAAGGGGCTCGCCGGCGCGCGAGATCGCGAGGTCGAAGCGCGCGTGTCGGGTGGCGTCGAACGTCCAGCCGCCGCGATAGTGACGCACCGCGACGGGGCCCTCGTTCGCGATGCGCAGCTCGAGCCAGGCGTCCGACCCGGGCGCGCTCCGGGGCTCGAGCGGAGCGAGCTCGGCGCGCAGCGCGTACTCGGGATCCGCGCGCGTGCCGAGCGGCATGCCCAGCGCGCGCGCGACGTCGCGCGCCTCGGCGCGGGTCAGCTCGGCGCAGTAGTGCCGCGTCGCCGCGTCGCCGAGCAGCTCGAGCCCGTGCCGGCTGCGCAGCTCGAGCGTGTCGCGGCCGCGCTCGCCCAGGCCCCTCTGCGGCCAGAGAGCCGGCGCGCGCCAGAGGCACCCGGGAAGGTAGAGCGAGACCTCGCGCGCCGCGCCGTCGTCCGGTCCGGCGTCGACGCACAGCCAGAACCAGTCGTTCGCGCGCGAGAACGACGAGAGGAATACGCCCTCGGGCACGAGCTCCTTCGTCTCGAGCAGCGGGGCGCGGGTCGCGACGAAGAACGTCCCGTCCTCGCCCAGCTCCCCGCCGACCGAGCTCAAGGCGTCGCGCACGCGCCGCCGCAGCTCGCGCGTGCGCGCGTCGCCGCCGTCGCGCGGCAGCGTCGCGGCGAGCCGCCGCGCCCAGAGGCAGAGCGCCTGCGGACGCAGCTCCGCGACGGCTTCGGGGCCCTTGGTGACGACGAGCAGGCGCGCGCGCTCGTCGGCCCCGGGGGCCCCGGGGGCCCCGCTGTTACGAGGGGCGAAGTGGAACTGCTCCACGTCGCACCCCGCCTCGCCCCACACGCGCTCTCCGGCGAGGCGCGCGAGGAGCGCGGAGGACTCGGCCTCGAGCGCCGCCACCGTGCCGACCTGCAGCTGGACCGCGACGGCGCTCCCGGTCCCGACGTGGAGGGCGTCGTCGCGCGACCAGCGCAGGAAGTACTCGCCCTGGCGGCAGGAGCGCAGCTCGAGGCCGAACGCGACGTCCGCGAGCGGGCCGGAGGCCCGGGCGACCGCGGGGAGCACGGGCAGCTCACCGCCCGCCAGCTCGCGGCAGCGCTCCTCGACCGCCGCCAGCGCCGCGACGTTCGCCGGGTCGGAGGGCGGGTTGCGCGGGTCGTAGCCGAAGCCGTCGCCGAGGCGCTCGAGGAGGAAGCGGTGCGCCGCGAAGCGCGCGTTCTCGCCCGTGCGCTGCGCGAAGAAGGTGTCGTCGCGCCGCAGCTCCTCGACGAACCACGCGAGCGCGCCGGCGTCGCCCCAGGCGTCGACGAGCCGCGCCGCGGCGCGCCGCACGCGATCGTCCGCGTCCGCGAGCCGCTCGCGCACGAGGGGCTCGGCGGCGCGCAGATCGAGCCCCGCGACCGCCGTCAGCCCCGCGACGCGGACCACCGCGAGGTGGTCCGCGAGGAAGGCGGCCAGGCGCTCGCTCTCCGCAGGCATGGGGCGCGCGGCGAGCGAGCGCGCGGCGGCGGGCCGCCAGGGAAAGTCGGGGTCCTGGACCGCGTCCCAGAGGCGCGCCCGCAGCCGCTCGTCCTCGAACTCCCCGAGGACCTCGACCAGGTCGGCGCCGAGCGCGGCCAGCTCGCGCGGGGTCTCGCCGCTCTCCTCGACCAGCCGCTCGGCCGCCGGCGCGCCGAGCTCGACCAGGCGCCGGGCGGCCTGCGGCCGGACGACGCGCGAACCGCCGCGCGCGGCGGCGAGGAAGCGCTCGAGGTCGCTCTGCTCCTCCTGGCCGAGGCCCGCGAGAGGACCGACGCGCGGGCCGCAGAAGAAGAGGAGCAGCGCGCCGAGACCAGGCCCGGGGCGGCCGCGGCGGAGCGCCGCGGTCATTTCACCGATTCGGCCTTCAACCGGTAGAGGCTGGTGACGAAGCCGTCCTCGATCTTCTCGCCGACGTCGAAGATGCCGACGACGGTGATCTCGTCGGGCGTGTAGGTCGTCGTCTCGCCCTCGGGCATGGTTACCTGGACGAAGTGGTGGACCTTGCTGCGCCCGCACTCGCAGCCCGAGTTGACGAGCTCGAACTGCTCGGCGCCCTCCGGAGTGCCGAGCGCCATCAGCCCGGTGATCTTCACGCGCTTGCCCTTGAGCGCCAGGATCTCGTCGGGCAGGGGCTTGCCGCGCTCGTAGTCGACGTTCATCAGGACCTGGAGGTTGACCTCGATCGGGTCGTCCTCCGCAGCCGCGAGGTCGCGCGCGATGGCCGGGGCCGCCAAGGCGAGCGCCAGCAGGAACATCGCTCTCCACCCTTGCATGAGGCCCTTCATTGGAAGTCGGTCGCGGCCGGTGGTCAAGAGGAGGCCATGGCGCGCCGGGGGAGATCAGGGGTCGTCCGCGACGCTCACCGCGGTCAGGCGGTAGGCGCCCGTCACGTACCCCAGGTCGTCGACCTCGCCGCCGATCGACAGCGCGCCGGTGACGAGGACCGGGATGTACGGGAAGTACTCGGTCGTGCGCCCCGCGGCCATCGTCACCTCGACCCACTCGTCCGGCATCGGCATCCCGCCGAAGCAGCAGCTCGCCATGTCGCGCACGAGCATGAAGCTCCTGACCTCCTTGCCCTCCCACTCCAGCGGCAGCATGTAGCCGTCGAGCGCGACGTCCTTGCCGTCGAGCTCGCGCAGCGACTCGGGGAGGTCGTCGAAGCCCTGGCTCTCGTCGTCGGGATCGAAGATGGCGTCGACGTCGTAGCCGACGAGCGAGAGGTCGGCGAAGCGGATGCGCCGCGGGCCTGCGTCGATGCGCTCGGGCTCCCGGGTGTCGGCCCCGGAGTCGTTGGGGGCGGCCACCTCGACCGGCGCCCGCTCCGTCGGAGCCGCCGCGGGAGCCGCTCCCACCGGCCGGGCGGGCGCCGCGTCGAGGCGCGCCCCCGAGTCGACGGCGACCTTCGCCCCGCCCGCGGCGCGCGCGCGCTCGGAGCATGCAGAGAGCGCGCAGGCGGCGAAGAGCTGGAGGAGGAGGGTCGCGAGGCGCAGCATCGGGTTCGGGTTCGGGTGGCTCCAGGGTACTTCGGCTCGCGGGGCGACTCTGCAAAAGGTGCGGTCACGCGTTCGCCGCGAGGTGGGCCGCGACGTCGGTCGAGTACGCCTTCCACGCCGGCAGGACCCCGGCGAGCGCGCCCAGCGCGAGCGCACCGAGCGGGGTCCACAGCATGGCCGGGTGCAGGGCCGCGACGTCGAGCACGACCCCGGTCCGGTCGCGGATCACGCCCGCGGCGAGGGTGGCGATCGCGAGGTAGACGGCGAAGCCCAGGAATGCCCCGAGGCCCGCGATCGTCGCCGCCTCGAGGACGATGACGCCGAAGATCGTGCGCCGGCGGGCTCCGAGCGCGCGCAGGACGGCCAGCTCGCGGCGACGCTCGTTCATCGAGTTGTAGATGCTGGCCAGGATCGAGGCCGCGGCGACGAGCATGACCAAGTAGGCCACCAGCTCGAGCACGCTGTTGACCCAGCCGAGCTTGCGGAAGATCTCGGCCATGACCGTCGCGATCGGCCAGGCGAGGGTCGCCTGGTCGCCCTGGCGGTTGATCTCCTGCTGCAGCTGGAACCCGGCCTGGGGGCTGGCGAGCTCGAGCAGGACGGCGCTGACCTCCTTGCTCTCGTCCGGGATCTCCTCGCCGGCCTCGGGATGGTACTCCTCGCCGCTGCCGCGCAGGACGTGACCGCCCATGCGGAAGACGCCCTCGATGGGGACCCAGATGACGCGGTCGAGCGGCGTGCCCGTCGGCTCGAGCACGGCGGTGACCACGTACTCCTCCTCGTGCTCGTCGCGCACGGCGCCGGCTCCGACGCCGTGCTGGGGGTGGAAGCGCGAGTTCTCCGCGAGGCCGGTCTCGCGCGCGACCGTGGCGCCGAGCGCCGCCTCGGCGCGCATCGCGTCGGGAGCGCGCACCGCGTAGACCGGCGACTCGCGCAGCGGGAGGTCCGCGAGCATCTCGGCGCTCGTGCCGACGACCCGGAAGCCGCGGTAGCTGTCGCCGACGGCGTAGGGCACGGCGCGCACGACGCGCGGATCGGCGGCGAGCTCCTCGTAGACGCTCCAGGGCAGGTTGCCGGGGGAGGTCTCGAGGTGGAACACGGCGTTGAGGACGAGCTGCAGCGGGCTCCCGCGCGCGCCGACGACGGCGTCGAAGTCGAGCCGCGGCACCTCGAAGGCATCGCGGCTGCGCGCGCTGACGCTGAACACCGAGACGACCAGGCCCGTCGCGAGCGCGGTCGAGAGCACGGTGACCGTCGTCGAGAGCGCATGCTGGCGCAGGCTCCGTCCGACGATGAGGACGAGCGGGCCGAGACGGGCGATCACGCGCCCTCCCGCGCGCCGGCCCGGCCGCGCGGGGCGGGCTGCCGGGACAGCTCGGCCAGGGCGATCCGGCGCTCGAAGCCCGCGAGCACCTCCTGGTCGTGGCTCACGACGAGCAAGGCGGCGTCCTGGCGCGCGCACAGCTCGCGCATCAGCGCCAGCGCGTCGCGCGCGCGCTGCCGGTCGAGATTGCCGGTGGGCTCGTCGGCGAGCACGAGCCGCGGCCGGGCGGCCAGGGCGCGCGCGACCGCGACGCGCTGGCGCTGGCCGATGGAGAGCTGCGCGGGGCGGTGGTCCAGCCGGTCGCCCAGATCGAGGTCCGCGAGCAGGCTGCGCGCGAAGGCGCGGTCCGGGCCGCGGCCGAACGCCATTCCCAGGAGCACGTTCTCGAGGGCGGTGTACGCGGCGAGGAGGTGGAAGGACTGGAAGACGTACCCGATCGTGCGCGCCCGGAACGTGTCGCGCTGCGCCTCGCTCAGCGCGAACACGTCGGTTCCACAGAGCCGCACCGAGCCCGCGTCCGGCCGCAGGATCCCCGCGATGGTGTGGAGCAGGGTGGTCTTTCCCGAGCCGCTGGAACCCTCGAGAGCCACCTCTTCGCCCGCGTCGAGCGTGAAGTGCGGGATGTCCAGCACGTCGTGCGTGCTCCCGTCAGGGAGCCGGTAGCTCTTGCGCAGTCCGTGGATCTCGAGCAGGGGCATCGATTGGGGCGCCGTCACGGGGGGGACATCCTAGTGTCCGCCCGAAGCTCGGCTACAATCCGCGCGCCCATGCCTCGCCACCCGATCCGCTCGCTGGCCGCGCTGGCCCTGGTGAGCGCGGCATCGACGTCCTGCGGGACGACCCAGGCCGACTGGCGCTCGACCGCGAGATCGGGCGCGCTCGACTGGTCGTACGCGTCGAGCCGCTCGGGCCAGTACCGCATCGCCCTCGCGCGGCCGTCCGTCATCGACCCGGGCCTGCCCTTCGACATCCAGCTCTTCCTCGCCCGGACGGCGACCGAGTACGACCCGGTGCTGAAGTCGAAGATCCGCGTCCAGGCACACTCGCAGAATGGGGTGGTCTTGCCCGAGCTGTACGATGCGAAGAGCCGCGGGCACGGGCGCTACCAGATCGAGGACGTGATCCTGCCCTCCGCCGGAGAGTGGGGGCTGCAGGTCCGCTTCACCGACCTCGACGTCGTCGACACGATCGCCGCCGTGGTCCTGGTGAACTGACTCGATGTCGGCACCGCGCCTGAACCGCAAGGTGCACCGCTTGGGAGCGATCCTCGTGGCGCTGCCCGTGCTCGTGATCTTCGGCTCCGGGATCTTCCTGCAGCTCAAGAAGGACTGGACCTGGGTCCAGCCCGCGACGCTGCGCGGCGCCGCGACCCGGCCGACGATCTCCTTCGATCGCGTGCTCGAAGCCGCGCGCAGCGTCGAGCACGCCGCCATCGCGAGCTGGGACGACATCGACCGTATCGACGTCCGCCCCGATCGGGGCATCCTCAAGGTGCACGCGAGGAACAGCTGGGAGGTGCAGGTCGACACGCACACGGGGGAGGTGCTGCAGGTCGCCTACCGGCGCTCGGACCTGATCGAGGACATCCACGATGGCTCCTTCCTCCACCCGAACGTGAAGCACTGGGTGTTCCTGCCGGCGGCGATCGTCCTCCTGGGACTCTGGGGCACCGGCGTCTACCTGTGGTTCCTGCCGCACCTCGTCAAGTGGCGGCGCAAGCACAAGCGCTAGCCCGCCGCAGCGGCGCTCACTGCAGCGGCCCCTGCGCGACGATCCCCGCGCCCTGCCGGATCGTGACGAGCTGCCCCGCCGCGACGTCGCGGAACACCTCGCGCGCCCCGCCCGGCCAGGTGACCTCCAGCTCGTCCACTCTCGCCGCGCTCCCGAGCCCGAAGTGCAGCCGCGGGTCGTCGCTCGAGAGGAAGCTGCCCGCCGAGCCGACGAGCTGCAGGGCGCGCCCGCCGGCGTGGCGCACGACGACTCGCGCGCCGACCGCGTCGCGGTTCGCCCCGTCGCCGATCGCCCGCACCTTGATCCAGTTGCCGCGCGGCTTGCCCACGTTCACGAGCAGCGTCGGCGCGGCGTCGACGTTGCCGATCAGGATGTCCATGTCGCCGTCGTTGTCGAAGTCGCCGGCGGCCGACCCGCGGCTCGTCTGCTCCAGGGCGAAACCGGCGCCGCCGGTCCGGGCCGAGTGCCGGAAGCGTCCCGCGCCCTCGTTCTCGAAGAGCGTGTTCCGCTGGCGGTACTGCGTGCCGAGGTCGAGCTCGTCCACCTGCGGGTAGACGTGGCTGTTGACCGCATAGAGGTCGAAGTCGCCGTCGTTGTCGAAGTCCTGGAAGCCGCAGCCCCAGCCCAGGGTGGAGAGCGTGGCGCTGCGCACCCCGGCGCGGCTCGTGACGTCGCTGAAGAGCCCGCCAGGCTCGCCGCGGTAGAGCGTGTAGTAGTCCTCGGCGAAGTTCGTCACGTAGACGTCCGCGAGGAGGTCGCCGTCGAAGTCTCCCACGGCGACGCCCATCCCCGCCTGTGGGTTACCGTCCATGCTCAGCGCGAGGCCGGCCTCGAACGCCCTGTCCTCGAAGTGCCCCTGGCCGTCGTTGCGCCACAGGAGGTTCTGCTGCGAGTCGTTGGCTACGTAGACGTCGATCCAGCCGTCGAGGTCGTAATCGAACGCGACGGTCTGGAAGCCGAAGAAGGCGACGCCCGTGATGCCCACCTCCTCGGACGCGTCGCGGAACGTCCCGTCGCCCAGGTTCTCGTAGAAGCGGTCGACGGCGCCGGGCAGACCGCGCGGGCCGAACGCCACCTGGATCCCCTTGTACTCCTCGTGCAGGCCGCGAGCACGCACGTCGGCCTCGTCGAAGTCGACGTAGTTGGCGACGTAGAGGTCGAGGTCGCCGTCCTTGTCATGGTCGAGGAAGCACGCGCCCGTGCTCCAGCGCGGGTCGCCCACGCCCGCGCGCGCCGTCACGTCCTCGAAGGTCCCGTCGCCGCGGCCGCGGTAGAGGACGTTGTCCCCGTAGCACGTCAGGTAGAGGTCGACCGCGCCGTCGCCGTCGTAGTCGCTCGCGCGCACCCCGCAGGTCCAGCCGGTGTGCCCGAGCCCCGCGGCCGCGGTGCCGTCGACGAAACGGCCCCCGCCCCGGTTGACGTACAGCGCGTCCGGCGCGCCGCTGCCGTCGGGGCGCCGGCCGTTCGTGAGGTAGGCGTCCAGGTCGCCGTCGCCGTCACAGTCGAAGAGGGCGACGCCGCCCCCCACCGTGTCCAGGATGAGCCCCTTGCGCGGATCGCCGGTGTACTGCCGGAACGAAGCGAGCCCGGAGGCCGCGGTCCCGTCCACGAACTCGAGGGGCGTGCGCTGCGCTCGCTCGGTACACGACGCCGCGCCGCCCGCGGCGAGGACGGCGAAGGCCAGAAGAACCTTGTCTCGTCCGTCGTCTCCGTCTCGCGCGGAGAGCACTTCAACGGTCCGCGCCACGCGTCACGACCTCGAGCGAGTGGCGGGCGCCGGCGTGGTCGGGGGCGACCTCGAGCACGCGCCGGTACTGTTCGGCGGCCTCGGCGAGCTCGTCGCGGCCGTAGTGGATCTCCGCCAGGGCGAGGCGCGCTTCGACGTACCCCCCATCGAGCTCGATCGCCTTCCGGAAGGCGGCGACGGCCGCGTCGAGGTCGCCGGCCTCGCGCCGGAAGAGCCCCACCTCGAACTGCCCCTCGGCCTGCTCGCCGGCGAGCGCCAGGTAGCGCCCGAGCGCCTGCTCGGCGGCGTCCGGATCGCCGCGCTTCGCGTGGACCCACGCGAGCTCGATCAGCGGACGCGGCTCGTCGGGAACGGCCTGGCTGGCCTTCTCGAGGGCGTCGCGCGCGGCGTCCAGCTCGCGCAGCTCGTGCAGGGTCATGCCGAGGAAGTACCAGGCGAGGCCGTGCCCGTCGTCCGCCGCCGTCGCGCGCCCGAGGACGGTCTTCGCCTGCTGGAAGCGCTGCACGCGGAAGAGCAGGACGCCGAGCCGGGCGAGGGCGTCCACGTCGTCGGGGCGCTTGGTCGACTCGGCGCGCGCCGCCTCGAGCTGCTCGTGCAGCTCGTTCCAGCGCTTGAACTCGGCCAGCTCGCGCTCGGCGCCCGCATCGTCGCCCAGCCGGCGCAGCACCTCGCTCAGGCGGAAATGCGCCTTCGCCTCGGCCTGCCGCAGCTGGATCGAGCGCTCGTAGTAGCCGCGGGCGATCTCGAGGCGCGCGTCCGCTTCCTCCAGCTGGCCGAGGTCGTAGAGGAGCTGCGGGTCCTCGGGGGAGATGTCGAAGGCGCGCTCGAGCGCCACTCGCGCCGCCGCGACCTCACCGTCCTCGAGCTTCAGCGCGCCGAGCTCGTGGTACGCCGCGCCGAACGCCGGGTTCAGCTCGGTGGCTCGCGTCAGGTACGCGAGGGCGCGCTCGTGGGCGTGCCGCAGCCCCAGGGCGCGGCCGGCCCAGTACTGGTAGTCGGCGTCGTCCGGCCGCACCCGTGCCGCGCGCTCGAGCTCGGCGATGCCGCGGTCGAGCAGCGAGTAATCGGAGGTGTTGTAGCCGACCTTGATCTGCGACTCGAAGACGAGCCGCCGGCCGTTGTGGAAGTACTCCTCGGCCTGCGCGGGGTCGTCCGACGGCGATCGCTGCTCGCCGCCGCTCGCGGGCCGATCGCCGCAGGCTGCGAGGAAGGAGGCGAGAGCGAGCGGCAGCAGCGCTTTCGGAGGACGCATGACGCGCCACTACTCCCAGCGCGCGATGTCCTCTTCGCGCTCGGCCAGGTACTCGTAGAGCGCGTGCAGCTCCTTCTTCATCGTGGCGTCCGGGTCGACCAGCTCGATCCCCACGCGCACGCCCTTGGAGAAGGGAGCCGTGAAGCGCGTCTCGGCGCTGCTCTTGAACTCGTAGTTCGTCTGCGGGATCTTGAAGCCGACCGACAGCGTGCCCACCGCACCGAGGAAGTCGGCGGTCTGCTGGTCGACGACGAAGCCGACGCCGCTGCGGCTGATGTCGTGTACCTCGACCTCCAGCTCGTGGTCCCCTGCCTCGATCCACATCCGCAGGCGGGTTCCGAGAGCGGGCCGTACGCGGACGAACCGGCGGCGATTGAAGAACTTCAGGAAGTACGAGTCGAGCTGATCGAAGACGGACGCCGGCTCGGTGAACGCGAACCCGAAGCAGACGTAGCCGCTCTCTTCCCAGGTGCGCACGTTGGTCGCCTGCGCCTCGACGACGCTCCCGCGCACGAGCGAGCTGAAGCGCAGGAGAACGGGATCGCCCTCGTCGATCAGCGGCTCGCTGCCGGCGGCGAAGCGGACGGCCGCGCCACCCGCGCTGAGGTCGTGGATCTCCCCGTGGATGGGGTTGTTGCCCGGCCGCACGAGGACGACGCCCATCGCGTGGTGCTTGGCGAGCGCGCGCCGGTAATGCTGCCGGTCGAAGGGGTGCAGCTTCTTCTTCTGCTCCTTCTTGCGGAAGAACTTCGGGCTCATCGGTCGAGCCGGATTCTAGTCTTCCGACCCGGGAGTTCCACGACCGAGCACGATTGGCCCACGCCCCGGAACCCTCCAACAGCCCGCATGCGGACGGGTTGCCTTCGTGTAGGGTGTCCGTGCCGGATCCGAGAGAGCTCATGCATCTGACCTGGCTCGAGTGCACCGAGTGCCCGTCCCGGGTCGCGGCCGGGGCCCTGGCCACGACCTGTCCCGAGTGCGGCATGCCGCTCCGGGCCCGCTACGACCTGGAGCGAGTCCGCGAGTCGCTCGCGCGCGACGCTCTCGCCGCGCGGCCGGGGGGCCTCTGGCGCTGGCGCGAGCTGCTCCCGCTGAGCGATCCCGCGCGCGCCGTGAGCCTCGGCGAGGGAAGCACCCCGCTCCTTCCGGCCCCGCGGCTGGGGGCGCGGCTCGACGTTCCTGAGCTCTTCATCAAGGACGAGTCCCAGAACCCGACCGGCTCCTTCAAGGCGCGCGGGATGTCCGTCGCGGTCTCGATGGCGCGCGCCCTCGGAGCGCGGGCGATCGCCGCCCCGTCGGCCGGCAACGCCGGCGGCGCGCTCGCCGCCTACGGCGCGCGCGCCGGGCTCGAGGTGCACATCTTCATGCCGAGCGACGTCCCCGCCGCGAACCTGCTCGAGGCCAGGGCATGCGGCGCCGAGGTCACCCTCGTCGACGGGACGATCGCCGACTGCGGACGCCGGCTGCGCGAGCTCGCCCCGGAGCGCGGCTGGTTCGACGTCGCGACCCTGAGGGAGCCGTACCGCGTCGAGGGCAAGAAGACGATGGGCCTCGAGCTCGCCGAGGACCTCGCCTGGGAGCTGCCGGACGTCGTGCTCTACCCCACCGGCGGCGGGACGGGGCTCCTCGGCATCTGGAAGGCGTTCGCGGAGCTGCGCGAGCTGGGCTGGATCGCGCCGGATGCCGCGCTGCCGCGCATGGTGGCGGTGCAGGCGCGCGGGTGCGCGCCCGTGGTCGACGCCTTCGGCAGCGGCGCCGCCGCCGCGACGCCGCCCGCCGAGCCGCGCACGGTCGCCTCCGGCCTGCGCGTGCCGACGCCGCTCGGGGACCGCTGGATGCTGCGCGTGCTGCGCGAGAGCTCGGGCACCGCAGTCGCTGTCGACGACGACGAGCTGGTCGCCGGGGCGCGCCTCGCGGCGAAACTCGAAGGCGTGTTCTTCGCGCCCGAGGCGGGAGCGCTCGTCGCAGCCCTGCGCCGCCTGCGGGCCGACGGCTGGCTGGAGTCCGGCGAGCGTGTCGTCCTCTTCAACACGGGGACGGGACTCAAGTACCCCCAGTGCTTCGAGTAGATGCTCTTCAGCACACCCGTCTTCCTGTTCGCGTTCCTGCCCATCGTCCTGGCGCTCTACTGGGCGCTCGGGCGCTGGGTGCGGAACGCGGTGCTGCTCGCGGCGAGCCTGCTCTTCTACGCCTGGGGCGAGGGGCTCTTGGTCGCGGTGATGATCGGCTCGATCCTCGCCAACTACGCGTTCGGGCTGTGGGTCGAGCGCGCGCGTGCGAGCGGCGGCGGGCGCCTCGCGGTGGGGGTCGCGGTCGCGTTCAACCTGGCCCTGCTCGTGTTCTTCAAGTACGCGAACTGGCTCTGGGAGAACATCAGCGGGCTGGCGGCGGCGGTCGCCACGCCGCTCCCGGCCCTGCCCGCGGTCCACCTGCCGATCGGGATCAGCTTCTTCACGTTCCAGGCGATGTCGTACGTCATCGACGTCTATCGCCGCGACGCCGGGGTCCAGAGGAACCCGGTCCACTTCGGCGTGTACATCGCGCTCTTTCCGCAGCTCATCGCCGGTCCGATCGTGCGCTACAAGCACGTGGCGGAGCAGATCCTCGAGCGCGCCGTCACCTGCGCCGGCTTCGCGTACGGCGTGCGCCGCTTCACGGTCGGCCTGGCCAAGAAGCTGCTCGTCGCCGACGTCGTCGCGCTACCGGCCGACGAGATCTTCGCGCTCGCGCCCGAGGCGATCGGACCCGGCCTCGCCTGGCTGGGCATCGTCTGCTACACGCTGCAGATCTACTTCGACTTCTCGGGCTACTCGGACATGGCGATCGGCCTGGGCCGCATGTTCGGCTTCCGCTTCCTCGAGAACTTCGACTACCCCTACGTGTCGCGCTCGATCGCGGAGTTCTGGCGCAGGTGGCACATCTCGCTCTCGAGCTGGTTCCGTGACTACCTCTACATCCCGCTCGGCGGCAACCGCGTCTCGCCCGCGCGCACGTACTCGAACCTCGTCACGGTGTTCTTCCTCTGCGGACTGTGGCACGGGGCGAGCTGGAGCTTCGTCGTCTGGGGCCTGTACCACGGGGTCTTCCTCGTGCTCGAGCGCGTCGGCCTGGGAGCCTGGCTCGAGCGCATGCCGCGGCTCGTCCGACACGCCTACGTCCTCGCGGTCGTCATGGTCGGGTGGGTCTTCTTCCGCGCCGAGGACCTGGGGTTCGCGCTCGGGTACGTCCGCGCGCTCGCGTTCCTCGGCGGCCCCGGCGACCCGGCGTGGTACCCGGCCTGGTTCCTGGACTCGGCGCTCCAGCTCGCCCTGGCGGCCGGCGCCCTGGGCTCGATCCCCTGGGTGCCGCGCTTCGCGCGCTGGGCTGAGGCCGCCCGCGCGGCCGGCGCGCGGGCCTGGGCGCTGGCCGCGTACGACGGGCTCGCCGTGATCCTGCCGCTCGCGCTGCTCTTCGGCTCCGCGCTCCAGATGACCGCGAGCACCTACAGCCCGTTCATCTACTTCCGGTTCTGAGGCCCTTGCCCCCGCCCTCGGTGCGAACAGAGATCGTGCGCGACGCGACGCTGTCGGCCGCCTTCGTACTGGCGAGCGGCCTGCCGCTGGCGCGCTCGATCGTCGGCCCGGCCGGCGGAGAGAGCGCACGCAACGAGCTCCGCACGCCGGCCCCGAAGCCCGAGCTGCGCCTGCAGCTCGCCGCGCTCGACACCTACCCGCGCGAGATCGAGGCCTGGTACGCCGACCACTTCGGCTTCCGCGCGAGCCTGCTGCGCTGGCACAACGCGGCGAAGTGGTTCGTCCTGCGCACCTCCCCCACCGACCGGCTCGTGCAGGGCAAGGACGACTGGATGTTCGTCACCGGCGACCGCGCCCTCGAGGTCTACCGCGGCGCCGCACCGTTCACGGACGAGGAGCTGGAGGGCTGGCGGCTCTCGCTGGAAGGCCGCCGGGACTGGCTCGCGCGGCGCGGCGCGCGCTTCGTCTTCGCGCTGGGCCCGAGCAAGAGCGCGATCTACCCCGAGTACCTGCCCGACCGCGTGCGGGCCGCGGGGCCGACCCGCATGGACCAGCTCTGCGCCTACCTCGCCGCGCACTCCGACCTCGAGATCGCCGACCTGCGCCCCGCGCTGCGAGCGCGCAAGGTCGAGGACCGTCCGGGCGACTACCTCTATTACCCGCTGGGAACGCACTGGACCGACCGCGGCTCGTTCGCCGCGTACGAGGCGCTCGCGCGGCACATGGGCGCGAGGCCCCTCGCGGCCGCCGAGTTCGAGCTGCGCCACACCCAGGACCCGGGCGACTCGTGGTCGAGCCGGATGTACATGGAGGACCTCCTGCCCCAGACCTCGTACGAGCTCGTCCCGCGCGAGCCCGTCCCGTGGGAGCAGTCGGACGTCCCCGGCGCTCCGCCCCGCACGCTGCGCTTCACGCAGCCGGACGCGACGCTCCCCACGGCGGTGCTGTACCACGACTCCTTCGCGACCGAGGTACGCGAGCTGCTCGCGTGGCACTTCTCGCGGCTGACCTGCTACTGGCGCTACGACTTCGACCAGGGTCGGATCGAGGAAGAGCGGCCCGACGTCGTGGTCCAGCTCGTCGTCGAGCGCAGCCTCGTCTTCATGCGGCCGACGTTCGCCATGGCCGAGCTGCAGGGGCTGCTCGCGGAGGAGTTCGCGGCGAGCACGCCGCTCTTCGCCGCCGACCTCGCGCGCAACGAGCCGCCCGTGGTCCTGACCGGGAAAGGAGCGCTGCGACCCGGCGCCGCGGGCCTCGCGATCGAGCCGCACCCCGGCGACTACCTCACGCTGCCGCCCGCCCCGCCGACCGGCGCCGCCGGGCAGCTGCTGCGCCTGCGCCTCAGCGCGTCGGCGGACGGTTCGCTGACGCTCGCGCGCGGGACGGACCCGCGGCAGCTCGCCAAGCGCACCTTCCTCGGCCGCTTCCCGCTGACGGCGGGGAGCAACGAGCTGCACCTCAAGCTGCTGCGCCTCGACCCCGGCGAGCGGCTCTTCCTCGGCTTCTCGCCGAGCGTCGAGCGCTGCGTGCTCGAGGGGCTCGAGCTCAGGTCGGCCGGAGGAGGTTGAGCGCGTCGGCCGCGCGGCCTCTACGTCCTAGGGCCTGCGCGGGTACGCGGTCCGGCTCTGGTGCCCGTCCTCGCCCACCGCGCGCACGCCGAAGAAGCAGTTGTCGGCGCTCACGCCCGGCGCCGTGAACGAGGTCCCCTCGATCAGCTCGCTCGCGTGCTTCCAGTAGGGCGCCGTCGTTTCGCGCCAGACGACGACGTAGCCCGCGAGGTGCGCGGAGGGCGAGGCCTGCCAGCGCACCTCGGTGTCGTAGCGCAGCGCGGCGCGCAGCTCGACCTCGGCGGGCGGCGCGGGAGCCAGGGCGAGCTGCGCCAGCAGGGCCGCATTGGCGCGCGCGACGCGCGCCGTGTAGTCGAAGGAAACGAACTCCAGCCGGTCGCCGTACAGCACGCCGTTCTCCTCGCGCACGTCCTGGTGCTGGTGGGCGTAATCTTCGTTGGCCTCGGTCATGCGGACGGCGGGGTAGCCGAGCTCGTGGAACGGCTGGTGGTCGCCTCCGCGGCCGAAGCGGTCCAGCCGGAAGACGAGCTCGACCTCGGCGTCGAGGACGTAGCGCTGCACGGCCTCGCGCATGCTGCGCGCGAGCTCGCGCGAGGGCGAATGCAAGCCCTCGGCGGCCGAGAAGCAGCGGATCGTGCGGTCGTCCTCGACGCCGTTTCCCCCGACGGTCCCGCCGACGATGTCGTTCGTGATCATGCCGTCGATCGCCAGGCCCTCGGCGTGCGCCCAGCTCGCGAAGTACTTGCTGCCGAAGAGCCCCTGCTCCTCGCCGGGGACGCACAGGAACACGAGGTTCGCCTCGAACTCGTAGGCGCTCATGACGCGCGCGAGCTCGAGCACGACGGCGGTGCCGCTGGCGTCGTCGTCCGCTCCCGGCGCGTCGCTCTCCGCGTCCATGCCGCTGGAAGGGATCGAGTCGTAGTGCCCCGAGACGACGTAGGTGCGGCCCTTTGGGTCGCCCTGCGTTCCAGGCAGGAAACCGTAGACGTTCACGAGCTCGACGTCGCGCCGCGCGCCGCGCCGGCCCATCGCCTGCTCGAAGGCCTGCGTGCGCACCTGGAGCCGCCCACCCGTCGCGGCCGCGGCAGCCTCGAGGTCGGCGCGGATCCAGCGCCTGGCGGCGCCGATGCCGCGCGTCTCCGACTCGGTCTCGGACATCGTGTGGCGCGTCCCGAAGCCGACGAGCGCCTCGATGCGCGCGCCGATGCGCTCGGCCGAGACCTCCGCGAGCAGGCCGGGCACCGGATCCTGGACGCCGGACGACGCGCCGAGGCCCATGAGCATCACCAGGGCGTGGGTCATGGCTCCATGAGACCCGGCCGGCACACTCCGCCTCAAGTGCCCGGAACCCGCGCGTCCTCGCACCAGAGCGCGAGCGCGCCGAGGCCGGCGCGCACGATGGGGTCGCCGGACCCGCGCCCGTGGCCCGGATCCGCGACCCGCACGTCGGGCTCGACGCCGCGCCCCTCGAGCTGGCGCGTCATGTCGCCCAGCGTGAACGCCGGGAACATCAGCACGGCGCCGGCGACGCGCCGGAAGCTCGCCGGGATCACGGCCCCCGCCGTGCGCTCGCCGACGACCAGCGCCGACCCGCTGCTGCGCAGGCCGAACGTGATCACCTCCTTCGCGCTGCGCGTGCCGCGATCGGTCAGCACCACGAGCGGCCGCCGCCAGCGGCCGTCACGCGCGTCGAGGAGCTCGGTCAGCCGCCGCGCCTCGCTCGCGCTGCCGCCCCGGCCGCGCAGGTCGAGCAGCATCCCGTCACAGTCCGCGAAAGGGCCCTCGATCAGCTGCGAGAGGAGGGCGGAGCCGCCCGCGATCGGGATGAACCACAGGTGCAGGTATCCGAAGCGGCGCCCCGCGCAGCGGTAGATCCGCACGCTGGCGCGCGCCGCGTCGATCCCGGAGTAGGGTGCGGCGACCACGCGCAAGCGCCGCGCGGGGTCGTTCCGGCGGCACACGAGGAGCTCGAGCTCCTCGCCCTCCTCGCAGAGCAGCCCGTGGATCGGCGGATCGGGAAGCGCCGCGTCGTCGGTCGACCAGTCCAGGCGCACACTCCGTCCGGGTGCGACCCCGTCGATCTCGAGCACCACGTCCCCGCGCTCGAGCCCCGCCTCGTCCGCCGGCCCGCCCTCGAAGATCCAGTCGGCGAACCACGCGTCCCCGCGGCGCACGAGCTGCAACCCGAAGGTGGGGGTCCTGCGCCCCTCGATCTCGCGCGCGAGTATCTCGTACGCCGGCTCGGAGTACAGCGCGAGGTGGCTCACGGGGATCCGCCCCAGGAACTCGTCGACGAGAGCGCGCTCCCGGGCCGCCGTCACGCCGGCCCAGCGCTCGGGGCGCAGCTCGGCGGCGAGCCCCGGCAGGACGTCCTCGCGGAAACCGCGGTCGTAGTAGGAGCGCTCGAGGATCGCGACGACGCCCTCGAAGAGCACGCCCGGGTCCTCGGCGAGAGCAGCCGCGGACGGCCACGCGGAGAGCAGGAGGAGGAGCGGGCTCATGGGCATCCGGAGGGGACTCGGGATCGAGGTGACGAGGCAGCCTACGGCCCACCAGCGCCCCCGCCCGTCCGGCTTCCGCAAAAACCGGAACTGCCCGAACTGCATGGGTTCGCTGTGGACGACTGGACAACAGCGAACCCATGCAGTTCCCGGGCAGTTCCGGCAGCGGCCAACCCGGTCAGTTCCGGGAGCTGCGGCGAGCGGCGCGCTGGAGGCGCAGGGCGCGCTGGTAGCAGGCCTCGTCGATCGCCCCCATCTCGACCAGGATCGCGCCCAGCCGCTGTCCGTCGAGACGTTGCTGGACGAGCGCGAGCGCGAGCTGTCCCTGCGTGATCTCGCCCGTGCTCATGAGCAGCTCCCCCAGGCGCGGGCCCACGGAGCGGCGCTCGCGGTCCTGCGCTTCGTCCGTGGGCGCCGGAGCCGTGGTCCGTTCGGGGTCGAGGAGCTCGAGCAAGAGGTCCAGCACTTCGTGTGCCGCGCGCCAGGCGTCCGCTGCGGCGGCGTCGCGTCGCAGCAGGGCTCGCACCGCGCAAGCGAGCGCCTGGATTCGAGCGGGCTCGCCGGCGAGACGCTCGACGAGCAGGTCGGCGGCGCCCTCGAGGAGCGGGTCGGCGGCTCGGGCGTCGCTGCCCGAGAGGAGGGTCTTCAAGCCGAGGGCCGTCGTGCGCGGCGATGAGGAGGACTGCTGGGCCATCGGAGGCCGGGGCTCTTTGCGGGCTGGCCTAGAAGCTGAAGCGGAAACCGACGGCCGTCATCACGTCATCGACGCCCACTCCGGAGAGCGACGCGGCGAGCGAGTCGTCGATGGCGCGCGTGGTGCCCACGCTCCCGAACAGCGCCCGGCCCGGGCCGGTCGAGACGCTCCAGGAGACCTCGAGGAGCATGTCGTCCAGGCCGTACTCCAGCTCGTCGCCGTAGCTCATCTCCTCGATCTCGAAGGGCGTCGTGCCCGTGTACAGGCGCAGCTCGACGCCGCCGGCGACGCCGGGGGAAGCGGCCGAGGTCCCGCTGTCGCCCGCGCCGACCCCGGTCCGATCGGCAGAGGCCTGGCTGGAGGACGAGACCCTGCGGTCCGGGAACGCGGATTCGAACCGCATGAGGTCGAGGTCCACGTGGTGCGGCGCGACCGGAATCGCGAAGCGATTAGACGGCCCGAGCGGCGCGGGCGGGAGGCCCGCGGCGCTCGCGGCGAGCTGGATGGGCAAGGTCGTGGGGAAGCCGGCATCCGGGAGCCTAGCGCGCTCGCCGCTGCGGACCTCCGCGAGCCGGGCGAGGGGTGCGGCGGTGCTCTCGGCGGCCTGGGTCTCGGGGATCCCCGAACAGGCCGCGACCCAGCACAGCCCAGCCACGCAGAGCAATCGACGTCCGAAGACCATGAGTCCCATCGACGGAGCCCGGCGGGCGGAGGTCCTGAGCCCCCCGGCCGCGGGCGCCTAGGCCTTGTCGGAGCCGGGCTGGGGCGTGCTGGAACGATTCCGCCGAATCGCCCCCGGCGGGACCGCTGGGCGCGCCGCGGCGAAGCGCGGGGGGACGCAGCGCCTGAACACCAGGTTCAGTCAAGATAAAGGGAAGATAACATCATCGAGACGCCTTGTTGAATAGCAGTTGATGCCTTTGGTAGGGTTGCCCGCCTTTTCCGGGGCGCAGCTCTGTATCGTTCGCGCCGCTCATGAAGGAACCCACGCAGATCGAGCCCGCCCGCCGCAGCGCTCGCGAGAGGCTCGTCGTGTTCGGCGAGTCGCAGCTCGACCGCATCCCGCAGCTGGCGTGCCTGGACCGGGAACAGCACAGGGCGATCCGGATCGTCGCGCAGGTCCTGCCCTTTCGGGTCAATCGCTACGTCGTCGAGGAGCTGATCGATTGGAAGCGAGTTCCCGACGATCCGATCTTCCAGCTGACGTTCCCTCAGCCGGGGATGCTCGAGCCGGCGCATTTCCAGCGCGTGGCGGATCTCCTGCGGCGCGGCGCGAGCCGCGAGGCGCTGCGCCACGAGGTCGAGGGCATCCGCCTCCAGCTGAACCCGCACCCCGCGGGCCAGCAGAAGCACAACGTCCCCTTCTTCGAAGGCGCGCCCCTCGAAGGGGCCCAGCACAAGTACCGCGAGACCGTGCTCGTCTTCCCTGGCCAGGGGCAGACCTGCCACTCCTATTGCACGTTCTGCTTCCGCTGGGCGCAGTTCGTGGGCATGCGCGACCTGCGCTTCGCCGCGACGGACGTCGGCCGCGTGCTGCGCTACCTCGCTCAGCACCGCGAGGTGACCGACCTGCTCCTCACCGGCGGCGATCCGATGGTGATGAAGGCGCACGTCCTCGCGCGTTACCTCGAGCCGCTGCTCGAGGAGCGCTTCGAGCACATCTCCACGGTCCGCATCGGCACCAAATCGCTGACCTTCTGGCCCCAGCGCTTCGTCACCGACGACGACGCCGACGACGTCCTGCGGCTCTTCGAGCGGCTGTCGAAAGCGGGCAAGCACGTGGCCTTCATGGCACACTTCGACCATTGGCGCGAGATGGAGACGGAGATCTGCCGCACGGCCATCCGGCGCCTGCAGAACGCGGGCATCGTCCTCCGCTCCCAGGCCCCGCTGCTGCAGCACGTCAACGACTCGGCGCAGACGTGGGCGCGCATGTGGCGCATGCAGGTCGAGCTCGGGATCGTCCCCTACTACATGTTCGTCGAGCGCGACACGGGGGCGAGGCGCTACTTCGAGGTCCCGCTCGGCCGCGGGTGGAACATCTACCGCAACGCGCTCCAGCGCGTCTCCGGCCTGGGGCGCACGGCGCGCGGCCCCTCCATGAGCACGGGCGCCGGGAAGATCGAGATCCAGGGCGTCACCGAGATCCTGGGCCGGGAGGTCTTCGCCCTGCGCTTCATCCAGGCGCGCAACCCGGAGTGGGTGCAGAAGCCCTTCTTCGCGCGCTTCGATCCCGAGGCGTCTTGGTGGGACGACCTGCAGCCGGCGTTCGGGGACGAGAGCTTCTTCTTCGAGGACGAGTACCGCCGGATCTGCGCGCAGCGCGAGTCGGTGCGCGCGATGTGAGCCCGGATCAGACCTGCGCGCGCACGCGCAGCATGCGGCCCACTTGACGCACGACCTGCTGCGCTACCTGCCCCGGCGCGTAGCCGGCGGGCAAGCGCACGAACGGCGTCTCGTGCTCGCGGCAGAGGCTCTTGAACTCGGCGTACGTGTCGACCGGCAGGCGCGCCGCGATCATGACGAGGTCGACCTGTGCGTCCTCGATGTCCTCGCGCAGGTCTTCGATGCTCGGCTCGGCGCCGAGCTCCGTCCAGCGCACCTCGTCGAGGCCGAGCTGATCGACGAGCTCCTCGATGGTCTTCGGCTCCTCGTGTCCGGCGAAGAGCGAGACGGTCATGCCCTCCATCAGCTCGCGCGCGCGACCGATGAACTGCACGCGCCGGGAGTCGTCGAGCGCGCGTTCCTCGGGGGGGTCCGCGGCGCCGAGCCGGTACGCCGCGACGACGCGCCGCACGGACTCCGGCAGCTTGCCGACGCTCTCCAGCGGCTCGACGAGCGCGCCGAGCGAGCGATCGTTGGGCAGGAAGCCGAGCTCGATCCACTCGTCGATGCCCCTGCCGATCGACTCGAGGTCGCGCTCGGGGGAGCCCTCCGTGCGCATCTTCCCGATGTGGAAGCGGATCTTGTTCAGGATGTGAGAGCGGCGCCGCTGAACGCGCCAGCGGTCGAGGATCGCGTCCGTGGTCGCCAGCAGGCGCTTCGCCAGGGCCAGCGCGACCGTGAAGTCGGCCGGGTCGTCGAGCTTCATGTGGCGGTCGACGTAGATGCGGTGACGCAGCGTCTGGGTCTTGAGCCACTGGAAGAGGTCCCGCTGGTCGCTGTCGCCGCGCAGGTCGACCGCGGCGATCGACGCGAGCAGCGCCGACTGCACCTCGGCGATCTGGTAGAGCAGCTCGGCCGGCGGCGCAGGCTCCATCGCGCCGTCCGCGATCAGCCTCATCGTGCATTCCGCCGCGAGGGCCGCGTTGTCGTAGCACGCGGCAATCTGGGCCATGCGGGTATCGTCGGGGAGGGTGCGGTACGGGTCGAGCATCCACGCATAGCAGTCCTCGAGCTCTTCGCGCCGCGCGCGCAGGGCCTCGTCGCGCGGACGGATCTCGGTGCCGTGGTCCGCGTTCCGCTGCTCGAGGAGCCGGCGCTCGACGGCCCAGCGGCAAGCCTCGGCCTTCCACTGCGCGCGCCGCACGACCATCCTCAAGTCGCACGGGCGGCGCTCGCGTGCGCGGCGCTCGTCCTCGTGCGCGTCGAACGGCCGCATGCTGACGACGCGGCGATCGCCGCCCGGCGTCACGACCTTCTGGACGACGCCCGGGTGTCCGTCGCGGGAGCTGCCGTTCGCGAGCGTCGCGTCGATCCACGACGAGGCGACGCTCAGCGCCCGGCGCACGTCGTCGCGCTCCTCCGCGAGCTGCTCGATGGCGGAGAGCAGGACTCGACAGGCTTCCGAGAGCACCCCTTGAGGAACCGGTTCTGACATAGCTATGCTCCTTCGAGCACCCCGCGATCGAGCACGGTCGCCCCACAAGCCCGAGCCCCGCGCGACGTGATAGTCAATGGACGATTGCCTGGAACGTCCCCAGCTTCGCGCCTGCTGTGCACTTTGGCAAGACAGGCTACTGACTTGTGACCCGAGTTTCCCGACCGGGCCGCCAGTCCACGGCTAGAAGCCCAGCGGCGGGTCGGTTCCCATTCCCGGGCCGTAGACGACCGCGTTCGCGAACGTGCGCGCCGTCCCCTTGAAGAATCCACGGAAAACCGGTGGCGCCGCGAAGAGCACGACCTGGCCGTAGCCGCGGCGCTCGATCGCGACCGCGGCGGAGTCGGCGATGCGCTCGCGCGCCTCGGGCCACAGGAGGCCCGCGAGCCGAAGCTCCGCAGCGCCGGCGAAGCGCAGCGGAGTGCGCACGGGCTCCCTCGACAGAAACACGTAGGACCCGGCGAAGAACACGGGCATTTGGGCCCCGCATCCGACCGTGAGCCAGTGCTCGCCGTCGACGTGGGCGCGCAGCAGCACGCCGGGCGGCGAGAAGCGCCGAGCCCACGCGTCCCAGCGCTCCAGCTCGTCGGCGTCCGGCGCGGCCGACGGGTCGCGCGCATCGTCGGCCGGTGCATCGACCTCGGGGTCGTCCGGCGGCGCGGGTTCCCACAATTGCCCCTCGTCCAGCTCGAGCTCGCGCAGGGCGGCTTCCCTCTCGGCGGCGAAGGCGTACGCGTCCAGGTCATCGAGCACGGTCCGGCGCAGCCTCACGCCGGTCACGTCGAGCTCCCGCGCCGTCAACGCGGCCGCGGAGTCCCCGCAAGCGACCAGCGTCCCGCCCGCGCGCACCCACGTGTTCAAGGCTTCGGCGTGCTCGGCGAGGATGGGTTCGACGCCGGAGGCCGGCGGCAGCACGAGGACGTTGAAGCGGCGCAGGTCGTAGCGGCCGAGCGCGCGCGCGTCCAGGATGCTGAACGGCATGCGCAGCTCGACGTCCAGAGCGTGCCAGAGGTGGCCGTAGCCGTCGCGCGACACCGGCGAGTTCCCGAGCACCGCGACCCTAGGCCGGGCGAGGAGATGGAAGTGACCGCCGCCGAGGTCGGGCCCCTCACCGCTCGCCCTTCCGGACGCCACGGCGTGGAGGCCCACGCCGGCGTCGCGGGCGGCGCGCTCGACGCGCTCGCCGACGTCCGCATCGTTCTCGTGTCGGCGCACGACGAGCGAGCCGCGCGCGAAGACCCGCCCACCCCCCGCGTCGAACTCCTCGTCGGCCAGGTGCACCTGGACGCCGAGCTCCATCGCTCGCGCGGCGAAGCGCACCGAGCGGTCGGCGAGACCGTCGACGATCCACGCGTAGGCGGCGTCACGGTCGCCTTCGGTGGACTCGACCGGTATCTCGGCGAACGGGGGCTCGACGCGCGTGCGCCCGAAGCCCGGCGCGGGAGTCGCCCAGGAGCAGCGCAGGTCGAAGGCGCGCCCGAGGTCGCTCGCCGTGACGTCGTAGATCTTCGAGAGCGAGTCGCGCTCCAGGGACTTGCGCTCCTCGAGCAGGAACTCCGGATCCATGCGCGGGTCGAGCTCGAGGTAGGCGCGCACCAGGCGCGCCTGGGGCTGCGCCGCGGGGACGACGAGCATCCCCGCCTCGAAGCGCCGCTCGTCCACCCGCTCGCCGAGATCGCCGTGCACGTCGCGCGCGTCGAAGTCCTCGTCCGCGCGCCACACCTCGACCCCCTGCGAGACGAGGACGTCGACCAGCGCCCACGCGCGGTCGGGGCGCGCGCCCGGATCGAGCAGGAACGCCCGCTCGCCCCCGGGCCTGGCAGGGTCCACGTTCTCCCGGCGCACGTCGAGGTAGCTCGCGAGGACCGCCCTGCGCTCGTCGCGCAGCGTGGCCAGGTTCGACAGGCTGGCGACCGCCTGGCGCCGCACGGCGTCGCGGTAGGTCTCGACGCGCCCGGACGCGCGCCGCGCCGCCTGTCCGCCGAGGCTCGCCTGCTCGTAGAGCATCCCGATCGCGCCGTTCAGCGAGCCCCACGCGTCCGAGTATCCCGGGTACCAGGCGTCCGCCCATTCGCGCGTGTAGTAGCCCCATCCGTGCTCGTCGAAGCTGCGCGCGGTGTCGGCGGCGAAGCGCTTCTGCCACTCGAAGAGCACGGCCGGCAGCGCGGGGTTGTGCGGCGGTGACTGCGGGTAGAACAGGAACGTGTCGAGCCCGCCCATCTCGTGCGCGTCGACGAAGAGCTGCGGTGGGAGCTCGAGCGCGACGCTCCAGCGGCCGCGCGTCTCGGGCGCGACGCCCGCCATCCAGTCGCGGTTGAGGTCGAAGAGGTAGTGGTTGCCGCGCCCCTCGGGCCAGCGGCCGCGGTGCATGCTGTCGAGGTCGAGGTTGGGCACGTGGCCGGCGCTCTGCTCGACCTGGGACAGGAACCGCTCGCGGCCGTCGGGGTTCATCACCGGGTCGATCACGACGACGACCCGGTCGAGGATCGCGCGCACGCCGGGGTCGCGCGCGGCGATCAGGTGATGAGCGAGGGCGAGCGAAGCGTCCGCGCCCGAGGTCTCGTCTCCGTGGATGCTGTAGCCCATCCAGGCGATCGCCGGCGTGGCGTCCAGGATCCGCTCGGCCTCGGCGTCGGAGAGCTCGCGCGGGTCGAACAGCCGTCCGATGTCGCGCCGGATCGCGTCGAGCCGCGCGTGGTTCGCCTCCGACGTGACGATCGCGCGCACGAGCGCGCGACGCTCGTAGGTCCGTCCGTACTCGGCCAGCGCCAGGAGCGGGGAGAGCTCGGCCCAGCGCTGGAAGGCGGCGACGATCTCCGCGTGGTGCGCCATCCGCGCGCCGACCGGGTGCCCGAGGAAGGCCTCGGGCGCCGGCACGCTCGCGTCGTACTCCGGGGCGCGGCCGTCCTGCGCGAAGATCGGCGCGAGCTCCTGCTCGGGCTCCGGCGGATAGCCGAAAGGGATCGGCGCGAACCCGCTCGCCGGGTCCTGCCGCGCCGTTGTGCACGCGAGACAAGGCGCCGCGGTCGCCGCACAGAGCGGGAGCGTAACGAAGAGGCCGCGAATGCGTACGAACGGTGCCATCATGTCGGGCGCAGCCGGGTCCGGTGGCTCATGGGGGCTCGGGGGAGCTCGAAGTGTACCGCTCGCCCGACGCCTACACTGGTGCGGAAGGTCATCGATGCGCTGGATGCTCGCCGTCTCGCTCGCTCTCGTCGCGCTGCTCTTCTGGCTGACGCGCGCGCACGACCCGCCGGCGGATGCCCTGCAAGCGCCGCCGGGCGCCGCGAGCCCCCCGGGCACCGGAGAGCGCGTGCGCGAAGACCTGCACGCTGCTCCGCCCGCCGCCGTGGCCGCGCCGCCGCGCGCCGCGGTGACGGCCCGCTCCGGCCGCGAGGCGAGCCCCGACCCCCCGCCGTCTCTCCCGACCGCGACGGCCTTCGTCGTGTACGGGATCGTCGTCGACGAGGGGGGCGTCCGGCTCCGGGGTGCCGCGCTGAACTGCTACGCCGAAGCCGGAGAGGTGCGGCACGCCCTCGGCTCGGCGTACACGGCGCACGACGGCTCCTACGAGGTGCGGCTCGACAACGACGCGCGCTGGGCCGAGATCGAGGTGCAGCGCGCGTGGGCGCAGGAGCGCCGCGAGCGCGAGGACTGGCAGCGCGCGCGCCACCTGCGCGACCGCCTGCGCGGGATCGAGGAGTTCGTGGCGGCGCGCTCGCTGGGCGAGGCCGTCGGCGTGGTCGTCGTCGCCTCCGCTCCGGGCCACCTGCCGAGCTCGCAGAGGCTGCGAGCCGAGCGCAGCGGCCACGCGCGAGCCGACTTCATGCTGCTGCGCGGGGAGATGCTGTCAGGGCAGGTTCACGGCCCGCTGGGGCCGGTCGCGTTCGCCGAGGTCTTCCTGCTTGCGCCCCACGACTTCGAGCGCATCGACGGGACGCGCGCGGACCGCGAGGGCCGATACTTCATCGGGGTCTCCGAGCCGGGGCTCTACCACCTGCACGCGCGGCGCGAGGGCGTGGGCGCCGGCTTGCTCGGGAACGTCGAGCTGCCGCCCCTTGCCGGTGCGGGCCTGCCCGACCTGCTGCTCCAGGGGGCGGGCCTCTTGTCCGGCACGGCGCTGTACCCGGACGGACGCTCGGCCGCACACACCCTCGTGCGTGCGGTCCCCGAGGAGTTCGCGTTCCAGGTCGCGGTCTCGATCCCCGCGGCGCGCGTCGCCATGGAGGAGTCCGAGGGCGGGCTCTTCGGCGGCGAGGTGCTGACCGACCGCTTCGGCCATTTCGAGATCGGGGGCCTGGCGGCCGGCGTGTACGGGCTGCGCCTCGCCGACCTCGACCCGGGAGCGCAGGTCGTCGAGCTGCACCGGGCGTCGGCGGGCAACCTGCGTCCGATCTTCAACGGGTACCGGCTGGTGGTCGACGTGGAGCTCCAGGATGGCCCTTCGACCGTGCAGGTCGTCCAGACGCTGAAGCGCGTCGAGACGGGCTCCGAGAGGGTCGAGCTGGTGCGCGTCCCCGGGCGCGAGACGTACCTCGGCCGCCGGAACTACTACGTCGTCGAACCGGGAGAGCGCTACCTGCTCGCGGTGCGCGCGGCCGGGATGTCGATGGCGAGCGAGTCCATCGCCATCGGCCGCGTCCCGTTCGAGGCGCAGCGGACCGTGAGGCTCTACCCCGCGGAGACGGTGGACGACGACGTCGCTTCGAACGTCGACCGCGACCTGTGGGGCGAGCTGCGAGTGCGCGTGGCTAGCGCTTCGGGGGACGCGCTCGAGGGGTTTCGGTTGACCGTGCGCGCCTACGCGAGCTCTGCGCCCGTGCCCGAGGAGGGGCTCGCGCTGGCCCTGCCTCCGGGGCCGCACCGCCTGCGCGTCGAGGCCGCCGACCCGCGGTCGACCCACTGGCTCCCGTACGAGGGAGTCTTCGAGATCGGCTGCCGCGCGACGACGCGCCTCGCCGTCGAGCCGCGGCGCGGCGGCAGGTTGCGGGTGGTGGCGCCCGCGGAGCCGGCGGGAATCGGCCCGCGGTGGTACGTGTCCGCGCCCCGCGAGAAGCCGCTGCGGCTGTTCACGGAGGCGGACGAGCCGCGCGTCCGCTGGACCCTCGAGGCGGGCGAGACCCTGCTCAGCGAGCTGGTCGAGCCCGGCACGTACGCGATCCACGTGCAGCGCCAAGGCGAGCCCCAAGAGACGCGCGAGGTGCGCATCCCCCCCGGCGAGACCGTGGAGCTGCGGCTGTCGGGCCGAAGCGGACGCTGGTAGCCGTGGGGGCTCGTGGTCCTAGTGGTCCCGATGGAGAACGTCGGAACGCCCAAGGAACCGCGCTTCTCGACGAAGGGCAGGCGGCTGCAGGCCGCGGGAAAGGAGATCGAGGTGCCGGGCGGCGACGCGGGTCCGGTCTTCGAGGAGTGGGACGGCGACGGCAAGCGCGACTTGCTCTCGGGCGCGGGCGACGGCTCGGCGTGGCTCGGCAGGACGAGGAGCCGACCGAGGGCGAACGCGAAGTCGAACACGAGGCGTTCGAAAGCCGTGGCGGCGGGATGGCCGAAGGCATCGCCGATGGCATTTATGGGCTGTTCAATCCTCGTCGCGCGATTCTCTGCGCGGTCTCGCCGGGCGGCGGATTCCTCGCAAGTGCACCGCGCGGCGCGGCCCGGGCGCGGCCGCGCCGGCGCGATCGTCGAGTTCCGGCTCCGCCCTTGAGCCGAAGCGCCCCCCGCGCCGATCCCACGTTTGTGTTTTCGGCGGCAGGACAAAACAATGTGGGGTGACGCACCATGGACCGACCCGAAGAGCCGCCGCGTTTGAGAGGCTTGCAGGTCCCGGGGTACCCCGAGCCGATCCCGCTGACCGGGGACGAGCTCAGCCTCGGGCGTCTCACGGAGAACGACGTCTGCCTTCCGGGCGACGTGTTCCCGTCCGTCTCCCAGCGCCACGCGCGCATCGAGAGGCGCGAGGACGGACTGTGGATCGAGGACCTCGGCTCGAAGAACGGCACGTTCGTCAACGGTCAGAAGATCGAGCGCGAGAGGATCTCTCCCGGCGACATCCTCCAGCTTGGCTCGATCGGACCGAAGTTCGTCGTCCTCGGCGGGTCCGCGCTCGCGGAGACGATGTTCGTCGACCCCCAGAAGGTGGGGATCGACGGTCTGCGCGCGAGCAAGCTGACGGACACGGCTGTCGGCGGGATCCGCGCGGCCCTCGGCGTCCCCGAGAACGTCAGCGTCGAAGACCTCGTGACGCGCCGCTCGCGGGGCAACCTCGTGCGCGGCGCGGTTGCGCTGGTGCTCGTGGCGGCGGCGCTGATCCTCTGGGGCCGGCGCCTGTCGGACGAGAGCCACCGCGAGGGGCAGCGCGTCGAGTCGGCCGTGGTGGACCTGAACAAGAAGCTCCTGAAGGACCGCGAGCAGCGCGAGATCCAGCTGGCCCAGCAGCGGCGGGTGTTCGAGGAGCGGCTGCGCGAGATGGAGGAGGAGAAAACGCGCCTCGAGCAGGATCGGACGACGCTGCAGGACCGGATCCAGCGGCTGGAGTCCGAGGACAGCAGTTCCGCCGGCAGGATCGCCGACCTGCGCCAGCAGCTCGAGGAGACGCGCGTCGAGCTGGACCGCGCCCAGTCCGAGCTCAAGATGATGGACCCGATCGACCTCGAGCAGGCGCGGCTCGCCGACGTCCGCCGGGTACGCGAGTCGATCGTATTGCTCGAGGCGAAGCTGACGCTGCGCGACAAGGACACGGGCAAGATCCTCTACGTGGACGACGCCAGCGGCTTCCCGGTTCCGAACTTCGAGGACCGCGGCGAGCCGATGGAGCTCGAGTCCTCGGGCTCGGGCTTCTGCGTCGCGGAGGACGGCTGGATCATCACGAACGCCCACGTGGTCAAGACTCCCGAGGAGCAGCCAGTGTCGTTCTCGGGCGAGAGCTCGATCCAGATGGTGATGGAGATCGAGGCGGTCTTCTCCAACACGTCGCAGCGCCACAGGGCGACGGTCATCAAGGTCGCCGACGAGGGCAGCGACGATCTCGCGCTGGTCAAGATCGCACCGTTCGACGGGATGCCGTACCTCGACGGCTTCGACCTGAGCTCGCCGCTCCCCGAGCCGGGCACCGACGTGTACCTGTTCGGCTTCCCGCTCGGGAACTTCGCGCTGCAGCAGGGAGAGACCGTCATCGCCTCGACCTTCCGGGGCATCCTGAGCCGGCAGGTGGGAGGACGGTTCCAGGTGGACGCCGGAGTGCACCCGGGCAACAGCGGCGGCCCGGTCACCGACGCGAGCGGCCAGGTCATCGGCGTCGTGTTCAGCGTCCAGTCGATGCCGGATCAGTCGGCGGTGTACACGATCGGCTACGCCATCCCGATCGCGGAAGCGTCGAAGATCTGGCCGCCGCCCGAGGCTCCGCAGTGACGGGGAGGTCGGGGGTGGTGTTCGGGCGCGGGCTCGGGCTCGGGCTCGGGCTCATGGGGTTCCGGCGCATCCGGCACGGGGAGGTCGATTCCACCAACGAGCGCGCCCTGGCGGCGCTCGCGGAGGGCACGGCGCGCCACGGGGACGTGCATGTGGCGCTCGCGCAGACCGCCGGCAGGGGGCGCCGCGGCCGCGAGTGGGAGAGCGCGCGCGGAGCGGGGCTCTACATGAGCGTCGTCCTGCGGCCCGGAGCGGCGCTCGCGCCGAGCGCGCTGTCGATCGCCGCCGGGCTGGCGGTGCGCGACGCGCTCGCCACGCTCGGCCTGCGCGACGTGCGGCTGAAATGGCCGAACGACGTCGTCTGCGCGGACGCGAAGGTGGCGGGGATCCTGATCGAGACGCGCGGGCTCGACCCGCGGGCGCCGCACTACGTCGTGGGGATCGGGGTCAACGTGTCCCAGGCCCGGTTCTCGGACGAGCTGGCGCGCACGCGCGCGGTCACCAGCATGCGCCTCTCCGGCTCGCGCGCCTCGGTGCAGGACTGCGAGCGCACGCTCCTCGCCCACCTGGCGCGGCGGCTGGGCCAGATCGAGGGCGACGGCGCGCGCCTCGGCCGGGACTACCTGGGTGCCCTGGCGCTCGCCGGCGAGCAAGTGCGGGTGCACGACCCGGCCGGCGAGTGGGCCGGCGAGCTGCTCGACCTCGACCTGGAGCGCGGCTTCTGCGTGCGCACGCCGGAGGGCGAGCTGCGGCGGGTCGCCCTCGAGGGGCTGCGCCGGCTCCTGCGCGGCTAATCGCGGCGCCGCGCGTGCTTGCGGGCGGAGGCTCCCCCATAATGCCCCGCCGCATGCAACGCCGAGCCACGAGACGCCCCACCCCATGAAGCGCAAGGACGGCCGCTCCCCGCAGGACCTGCGCGAGATCGCGTTCGCGCGCGGCTTCACCGAGCACGCGCCAGGGTCGGTGCTCGTGAGCTTCGGCCGGACCCGAGTGCTCTGCACGGCCTGCGTCACCGACGGCGTGCCGCCGTTCCTCCAGGGTCGGGGCCGCGGCTGGCTGACGGCCGAGTACTCGATGCTCCCTTCGGCGACGCCCGAGCGCAAGGCGCGCGACCGCGGCGCGCGCCTCGACGGGCGCTCGGTCGAGATCCAGCGCCTGATCGGCCGCTCGCTGCGCGCGGTGCTCGATTTCGCGAACATGACCGAGCGCACGGTCTGGATCGACTGCGACGTCCTCCAGGCCGACGCGGGGACGCGCACGGCGGCGATCAGCGGAGCGTGGGTCGCCCTCTTCGACGCGCTCTCGGCGATGGACGAGAAGCGGCTCCTGCGCAGCTGGCCGCTCACGGACCAGGTGGCGGCGGTCTCGGTGGGCGTCGTCGACGGCGTGGCGATGTGCGACCTCTCCTACTCCGAGGACCACCGCGCGGACGTCGACATGAACCTCGTGATGACCGGAAAGGGGCGGTTCGTCGAGCTGCAGGGCTCCGCGGAGGCGGCGACGTTCGACCGCGACCAGCTGGACGAGATGCTCGAGCTCGGGGAGGTCGCGATGCGCCGGATCTTCGAGCTCCAGAAGGAAGCGCTGGAGAAGGCGTAGCCCCGGCCGCTGCTCGGAACGTGCGGCTCCTGCTCGCCACCAACAACGCCAATAAGGTCGCCGAGCTGCGCCGGCTGCTCGCGCCCCTGGGCGTCGAGCTGCTGACGCCGGGCGAGGTCGGTGGGCTGCCGGACGTGGACGAGGACCAGCCCGACTTCGCCGGGAACGCGAGGAACAAGGCGAGCGCGGCGGCGCGCGCGAGCGGAGAGTGGGCGCTCGCCGACGACTCGGGGCTCGAGGTCGAGCACCTCGGGGGAGAGCCCGGGGTCCGCTCGGCGCGCTTCGCCGGACGCCACGGCGACGACGACGCGAACAACCGCCACCTGCTCGCGCGCCTGGAGGGCGTCCCCGCGGCGCGCCGCGGCGCGCGCTTCGTGTGCGCCCTCGCGCTCGCGAACCCGCGCGGAGAGGTCGTCCTCGAGTGCGCGGGGACCGCGCGCGGCCGGATCCTCGGCGCGCCGCGCGGCCAGCACGATTTCGGCTACGATCCGCTGTTCCTCTTCACCGAGCCGGGATTCGCGCAGACGGGGCGGGGATTCGCGGAGCTCGAGCCACGGGAGAAGGGCGAGGTCAGCCACCGCGGTCGGGCGCTGCGGGCGCTGCTCGAGCGATTGCCGCACGTGATGCGCTCCCTATAATGCCCCGCCGCTTCCTCCCCGAGACGACCCGTGGACCACGCTCGCATCCGTAATTTCTCGATCATCGCCCACATCGACCACGGGAAGTCGACGCTGGCCGACCGCATGCTCGAGCTCACCGGAGCGGTGAACAAGCGCGAGATGAAGGAGCAGGTCCTGGACGCGATGGAGCTCGAGCGCGAGCGCGGGATCACGATCAAGGCGCACACCGTCACGATCCACTACGAGCACGAGGGAACGCTCTACCAGCTCAACCTGATCGACACGCCGGGGCATGTCGACTTCCACTACGAGGTGGCCAAGAGCATGCAGGCCTGCGAGGGCGCGCTGCTCCTGGTCGACGCCTCGCAGGGCGTGGAGGCGCAGACGGTGGCGAACGCCTACCTCGCCGTCGGAGCCGGCCTCGAGATCCTGCCCGTCCTGAACAAGGTCGACCTGGCGCACGCGCGCCCGGACGAGGTCGCCGAGGAGATCGAGAACAGCCTGGCGATCGACGCCAGCGACGCGCTGCGGGTCTCGGCCAAGACGGGCCAGGGCGTGCGCGAGGTGCTCGATCGCATCGTCGAGCGCGTCCCGCCGCCGCGCGGCGATCCGCGCGCCCCGCTGCGCGCACTGATCTTCGACGCGGTCTACGACGAGTACCGCGGCATCATCGTGTACATGCGCCTTTTCGACGGCCGTCTGAGCCGCCGCGACCGGGTGCGCATGCTGGGCACCGGGAAGGTCTACGAGGCGGTCGAGATCGGGCGTTTCACGCCGAAGATGGTGCGCTGCGAGGCCCTGGACGCGGGCGAGGTGGGCTACTTCGTCTCCAACATCAAGAGGCTCGGCGACGTACGCATCGGGGACACGATGACGCTCGCGACCGGACCCGAGGTCGAGATGCTCCCGGGCTACGAGGAGCCGCAGCACATGGTGTTCGCGGACTTCTACCCCACCAACCCGGGCGATTACGAGGCCATGCGCGACTCGCTCGAGACGCTCGCGCTGACCGACGCTTCTTTCTCCTTCGAGCCGGTCACGTCCGAGGCGCTCGGCTTCGGCTACCGCTGCGGCTTCCTCGGTCTCCTGCACATGGAGATCATCCAGCAGCGGCTCGAGCGCGAGCACGACCTGGACATGATCCAGACGGCCCCCTCGGTGACCTACAAGATCACCCTGCCGGGCGGCGCCGAGCAGTGGATCCACTCGCCGGGCGCGCTGCCCGCGCCCGACCGCTTCGAGGACCTCTGCGAGCCGATCGCGCGCGTGACGATGCTGCTGCCGACCGAGTTCATCGGCTCCCTCATGCAGATCTCGAGCGACCACCGGGGGACCTTCGTGCGCCAGGAGCACCTCTCCCCCACGCGCGTGCAGCTCGTCTACGACATCCCGCTGGCCGAGATCATGTACGACTTCTACGACAAGCTGAAGTCGGCGACGCGCGGCTACGGCACGCTCAACTACGAGATCCTGGGCTACCGGGCCGACGACCTCGTCAAGCTCAAGATCCTGGTCAACGCGAAGGAGGTCGATGCCCTCTCGTCGATCGTCCACCGTTCGCGCGCCGAGACGCGCGGTCGCGCCGTGCTCAAGAAGCTGCGCAAGGAGATCCCGCGCCACCTCTTCGAGGTGCGCCTCCAGGCGGCCATCGGATCGAAGATCATCGCGCGCGAGAACATCGCCGCGCTGCGCAAGGACGTCACCGCCAAGTGCTACGGCGGCGACATCACCCGCAAGCGCAAGCTGCTCGAGAAGCAGAAGGCCGGCAAGCGGCGCATGCGCCAGGTCGGCGAGGTCGACATCCCCCAGAAGGCCTTCCTCTCCGTCCTCGGAGGCGACGAGAAGTGACCGAGGAGAAGGGCAAGGGCGAGCAAGCCAAGCATCGGTCCCGCCCGTGGCGGGAGAACATCGAGGCCGTGACGATGGCCATCGTCATGGCCGTGCTGCTGAAGTACTTCGTCGTCGAGGCCTACAAGATCCCGACCGGGTCGATGCAGCCCACGCTGATGGGCAACACGGAGACGAACATCCACGACAGGATCCTCGTCGACAAGTTCTCATACCACTACCGCGATCCCGAGCGCTTCGAGGTCGCCGTGTTCCGCTACCCCCTCGACCGATCGAAGAACTTCATCAAGCGCATCCTCGGCATGCCGGGGGAGTGGCTGCGGATCCAGGATGGAGACCTCTTCGTGCGCGCGAGCGAGAGCGATCCCGAGAGCGACCCATGGCGCATCCTGCGCCGCCCGCGGCCCATCCAACGCGAGATGCTCAAGGAGCTGGACTCCGAGGCCCCTTGGCAGGTCGACCGCGAGAGCCGTGGGTGGAAGGCGCAGGAACGGACGATCGAGGGCGAGGGTCCCGGCGCCGCCGTCTATCCCGAGCCGATCAAGGACTATTACACCGACGGCTACCCGGGCGCGATGCCGGCCAAGATGAAGTCGAGGATCCCGCGTTTCAGCCTGAACGACGTGGGCGACGTGCGGCTCGAGGGGCGCGTCGCCGCGCGCGAGGACTGCACCGCGGTCGAGATCGAGCTCCACGAGGGGAGCCGCCGCTACACGTGGGTGCTCCCAGGCCCCGCGGCCCCCCCGGACGCCGTCCCGCGCATCGAGACGCGCGACGAGTCGGGCCGCGTCTCCGAGCGCGAAGTGCAGGCCGCGAGCCCCTGGCGGCTGCGCGCCGGGCGCAAGACGCGCTTCGCGGCCCAGAACCTCGACGACCTCCTCGAGCTCTCGCTCGACGGGAAGTGGTCCCTGGAGCTCGAGGTCCCGGGCACGTCGAGCCAGTCGGCCAAGGTCTGGGTGCGCACGAGCGGCGGCGGAGCGCGCCTCGATCGCCTGACCCTCTTCCGCGACGTCTACTACACCTCCGACCGCGCCTCGAAGAACGAGTGGGAGATCCCAGAGGGCCACTACTTCATGCTGGGCGACAACACCCAGGACTCGGCCGACAGCCGCGAGTGGAGCTTCGCGCGCTTCCAGCTCGAGCGGGGCGACGGGGAGTCCGAGATCCTGCGCGGCAACCTGCGCGAGCGCGAGAACCCCCTCTACCACGACGGTTCGATCTACCTCCGCGACGAGTTCGGCGAGCTCCACGTCCTGCCCCGCGAGACCCCGCGGATCCACGACGCCAGCGCGCCGACGGTCCCGCGCCACCTGATCACGGGGCGGGCGCTCCTCGTGTTCTGGCCCCTGCGACCGAGCCTGGGCGTGTACCGGCTTAAGTGGATCCACTGAGCGGCGCGCGGGCCGCCTACCGGACTTGCGCTCCCGGGGGATTCCCGGGTTTTCCCCAAGCCCCCCCCAGCGTGGGGCGCGCCGGTAGACGCGCCGGGGATTGCGCCGGCCGTGACGGCTGCGCTCCCGGGCGCTGCGGCAAGGAGCCGGCCACGGGATCGCAACGCCAGCCGCGACAAGGGGTTACGAGAGTGAAAACCCGAGGATCCACAAAGGCGATGCGCGCCGGGCCCGGCCCCCTCGGTTCCCACCCCTGGGCAGCCGCCCCGTCGGCCGCTCCGATTCGGAGAACTTCCCACAAGTACTCCACAAGGAGGGAAGCAAGGGTCGCGAGCATCCCAGAGAGGGCGGGCCCCTCTGCGCCGGGCTCGCCCCCAAAAAATGGGGGGGGCCGATCCGCGCGCTCGCGAGGGGGGCGAGCATGGCGGACGCCCCTCGCGTAGACTCCCTGCGGTGACCCGCGGCTCGAACGGATTCGACCCCGAGGCCCCGCTCCTCGAGGTGGAGGGGCTCGTCAAGGCCTACCGGCGCCGTCGAGTCGTGGACGGGGTCCACTTCTCGGTCTCGGCCGGGGAGATCGTCGGGCTCCTGGGTCCGAACGGCGCCGGGAAGACCACCAGCTTCCGCATGGCGGTCGGGCTGATCTCGGCCGACGCCGGGGCGGTGCGGATCCAGGGCCGCGAGTGCGCCCGCCTGCCGATGTTCAAGCGCGCGCGGCTGGGGATGGGCTACCTGCCCCAGGAGGCGAGCGTGTTCCGCCAGCTGAGCGTCGAGGACAACCTGCTCGCCGTCCTCGAGACGATGCCGCTCAGCCGCGCCGAGCGCGCCAGCGAGGTCGAGCGGCTGCTCGGCGACCTCGAGCTGAGCCACCTCGCCGACAACCGGGCGGACACCCTGTCCGGAGGCGAGCGTCGGCGGCTGGAGCTCGCCCGATCGCTCGCCACACGCCCGGCCATCCTGCTCCTCGACGAGCCGTTCGCGGGCGTCGACCCGATCAACGTGGAGGAGATCCAGGGCCTGATCCTGACGCTGCGCAAGCGCGGCATCGGGATCCTGATCACCGACCACAACGTGCGCGAGACGCTGAAGAGTACGGATCGCGCGTACATCATCCACCAGGGGCGCATCCTGCGCGAGGGAACGGCGGACGCGCTCATCGCCGACGACGAGGTCCGCAAGGTGTACCTCGGCCGCAACTTCGACGCGCCGATCGGAGGCGTCTCGCGCCAGGAAGAGCAGGAGCTCCTCGACTGAGCGGTTGCCCGCGCGCGGGGCCGGGGATAGCCTATCCGCCCGTTTGCCCGGCCCCCCTCCACCGGGGGGCATCGACCCATGAACATCGTCGCGTGCATCAAACGCGTCCCGACGACGGACGCCCAGGCCAAGGTAGCGTCCGACCGCAGGTCGCTGGACACGAGCGGCTACCAGTACATGATCTCGTTCTACGACGAGATCGCCGTCGAGGAAGCCGTCAAGACGAAAGAGGCCTTCGGCGGCGAGGTCACGGTGCTGACGATCGGTCCGTCCGCGGCGTCCAAGGAGCTGCGCGAGTGCCTGGCCAAGGGCGGCGACAAGGCCCTGCTGCTCGCCGACGAGAACTGGCTCACGCGCGACAACCGCTCCTGCGCCAAGGCCCTCGCGAGCAAGGTCAGGGAAGTCGGCGCGGACCTCGTCTTCACGGGGCGCGTCGCCACCGACCGGGACAACGCCGCGGTCGGCCCGATGCTGGCGACCTACCTCGGCTGGGCATGCGTGACGGAGGTCGTCGAGCTGTCCCAGCTATCACCGGAGAGCGGGCGGGGGACGGCGAAACGCGAGTCGGAGAGCGGCCTCGAGACCGTCGAGTTCACGCTCCCCGCCGTGATCGCGTGCAACAAGGGCCTGAACACCCCGCGCTACGCCGGGCTCAAGGGCATCATGCAAGCCAAGAAGAAGCCGCTCGAGGAGACGCCCTGCGAGGACGTCCCGAACCAGGAGCGCGTGCTCGGCGTCGAGCTCCCGGCGCCGCGCAAGGAGGGTCGCATCGTCGGCGAGGGGGCGGCGGCCGTCCCCGCGCTCATCGAAGCGCTGCAGAGAGAGACGCAGGTGCTATGACCGCCGCCGTCGTCTTCATCGAGCAGTCGTCCGGCGACCCGCGCCGCGCGAGCCTCGAATGCCTGGGCGCCGCCCACGCGGTCGGCGTCGAGGTCACCGCCGTGGTCACCGGCCCGGGCGCGGCCGGCGCCGCCGCCCGGGTCGGCGCCCACGGGGCGCGCGGGGCCGTGGTCCTCGCAGCCGGCGACGTCTACAGCCCCGACGCGGTTGCCGCCGGGGTCGCCACCCTCGTGCGCGAGCGCGGCGCGACGCTCTTCCTCGCCGCCGCGACGACGGACGGCAAGGACCTCGCCGCGCGCGTCGCCGCGCACCTCGACTGCGCGCTGTTCACCGACTGCACGCGGCTCGAGGCGGGGGGCGGGGGGTTCCGCGTGCTGCGCCCGTGGCTCGCGGGCAAGTGCCTGGCGACGCTCGAGAGCGAGGGGCCCGTGTTCTGCGCGACCACCCGCGTGAACGCCTTCGGGGTCGTCGAGACCGCGGGCGGGACCATCGAGGTCGGCGAGGCGAGTGCGCCGGCCGAGCCCCAGGTCCGCGTGATCGCCGTCGAGCCCAAGCCCGCCGGCAAGCTGGACGTCACCGAGGCGCCGATCGTCGTCACCGGCGGCCGCGGTCTGAAGGAGGCGCAGAACTTCGACCTCGTCGAGAAGCTGGCCGCCGCCTTCGGCGACGCCGCCGTCGGGGCGAGCCGCGCGGTCGTCGACGCGGGCTGGCGCCCGCACTCCGAGCAGGTCGGCCAGACGGGCAAGACCGTCTCGCCGCAGCTCTACGTCGCCATCGCCGTCTCGGGAGCGATCCAGCACCTGGCGGGAATGCGCACGTCGAAGGTGATCGTCGCGATCAACAAGGACCCCGACGCGCCGATCTTCAAGGTCGCCGACTACGGCATCGTCGGCGACGCGTTCGAGGTCGTCCCGGCGCTCACGGAGGCGATCCAGGGCGTGCGGGCGCGCGGGTAGCGATGGCGATGGGGATCTCGCTCGTCTGGATCGTCATCGCCGCGATCGCGGTCGTCGCCGTCGTGGCGGGCGGCATCGTCGTGATCGCGAACCTGCGCTCGAAGCGCGACGAGTAGGCGGCGCTACTCGTCTTCTTCTTCGTCCTTGCCCACGTACCCGAAGCGCTGGAGCTGCTCGACGAGCGGCCCCATCAGGTCAGGCTCGGCCGGGCTCGCGGGACGCTGCGCCACGCGCCGCTCCAGCCCCTCGACGGCCCGCACGTAGTTCGCGGCGGCCTGCGCCCCGAGGCCGTCCTTGACACGCTGGAGGGGCTCGAGCTCGCGCGGGTCCTGGCCGAGGTGGAACCAGTCGAAACCGTCTCGCCCGAGGTCCTGGATGAACTTGTAGCGCGGAGTTCGCACGCTGCGCAGCCTGGCCGTGCGCGACCAGAGCTCGCTGATCGCGGTCGACTCGAAGCCTGCGGGCTCGCCGCGCGCGAGCGGGACGAGGCTCGACCCCGACACGCCCTCCGCCGGCGGCAGCCCCGCGAGCTCGAGCAGCGTCGGGCCGAGGTCGACCATCCGCGTCTGCTCCACGACGCGGCGACCGGCCTCGAGCCGTCCGGGAAAGCGCAGCACGAGCGGGATGCGGATCTGCTCGTCGAACAGCGAGCTGCGGTGCGCCTTCCAGCCGTGCTCGAAGAACTCCGTCCCGTGATCGGAGGTCACGACGACCAGCGTGTCCTCGTCGACCCCCCAGTTCGCGAGGTCGTCGAGCAGCTTGCCCACGTAGTAGTCGGTCCAGAGGATCTCCCCGTCGTACAGCGCGAGCAGGTGCTCGAGGTCGCGCGGCTCCATCAGCGGGTTGTAGAGCTTGTCGTCGAAGTAGAAGTCCTCGCCCGTGACCGGCCCCTCGTAGTCCGGGTCGAACGCGGTGTCGAAGGGCGCGGGCGGCGTGAAGTCGAAGTGCACGTCCCAGAAGTGCACGAACGCGAAGAAGGATCCCGCCTTCTTGGAGCGCAGCCAGTCGCGGGCGGTCGCGTATACGCGCGGGTTGCTCACGTCGCGGTGCGAGGCGCGCATCACCTCCTCGTCCCACACCCAGTCCTCGCGCTCCCGGCCGCGGAGCTCGCGCGCCACGGCGGTGCAGTCGGCGTACGTCCCGAAGCCCTGGTCCAGGCCGAAGGCGGGGTGCAGGTAGGGACCCGAGAAGAAGCCCGCGGTGGCGTACCCCGCCTGGCGGAAGCGCTCGGCGAGCGTCACGAACTCGGGCGCGAGCGCCGTCGACTTGACGTCGATGCACCCGTGGACCGCGTCGTCCAGCGAGGTGAACATCGCCGCGTGGGCCGGCAGCGTCCACGACGAGCTCGAGACGTGGTTCTCGAAGAGCACCCCCGCGGCGGCGAGGGAGTCGATGCGCGGCGACGTCTCGCGCTCGTACCCGTAGCAGTGCAGGTGGTCGGGCCGCAGCGTGTCGATCGAGATCAGGAGCACGTTCGGACCGACGTCGCGGGCGGTCTCCGCGCAGCCCGCGGCCCAGAGCAGGAGCGGCGAGATCCAGCGTGCCGGGCGGTGCGAGGCCATCGCCTCGATAGTAGGTCGGAGCCCCCCATGGTCGCGCACCGGCCGCCGCCCCCATGCCGCAACTCCTTTCGGAGCCGCACTTTGGGGCGAGCGCCGGGCATGCCGCGGGGCGCGGCTCGAATACCCGCGGGACGTTCCCGTATCAGGGTGATATCGTCTGGATACCACACCCCATCCGGGGCGCGCGGAGACGCGCCCTTTCGAGGAAAACCATGACCAAGAGAACGCCCACCCCCGAGATCCACCTCGAGCCCACGAGCGGCTGGCCGGTCCTCTTCCTGTGGCTCGCCGCGCTGCCGATCTGGATCTGGTTCGCCGTGCACTACCCGCTCCTGTTCAGCCTCGGGCCGCTCTTCGTGCTGGTGCTTCCGGGCTTCTTCATCGTCAACCCGAACATCGCCCGCATCCTCGTGCTCTTCGGCAAGTACAAGGGCACCGTGCGCAAGAACGGGTTCCAGTGGACGAACCCGTTCATGATCAAGCACACGGTCTCGCTGCGCGCGCACAACCTCGACGGGGCGGTGCTCAAGGTCAACGACCAGCTGGGCAACCCGATCGAGCTGTCGGTGGTGGTCGTCTGGCGCGTCCGCGACACGGCGCGCGCACAGTTCGACATCGAGGACTACTCACACTACGTGCGCGTCCAGAGCGACGCCGCGGTGCGCCTCGTGGCGACGACGCACCCCTACGACGAGGGCATGGCGGAGAGCACCGAGACGACGTTGCGCGGGAGCACCGACGAGGTGACCACGCAGCTCCAGGAGACGCTCTCCCAGCGCCTGGAGGACGCCGGCATCGAGGTCATCGAGGCGCGCCTGAACCACCTCGCCTACGCGCAGGAGATCGCCTCGGCGATGCTCCAGCGCCAGCAGGCGACGGCGATCGTCGCCGCGCGCCGGCAGATCGTCGACGGCGCCGTGGGCATGGTGCAGATGGCCCTCGAGCGCTTGTCCCGGGAGAACATCCTCGAGCTCGACGACGAGCGCCGGGCCACGCTGGTCGGCAACCTCCTCGTCGTCCTGTGCGGGCACGCGGCGCCCACGCCCGTCCTCAACACGGGCAGCCTCTACACCTAGGGGCGCGCCGTGGTGCCTGGCAAAGAGCGCGAGCGCGACGGACCGCAGTCCGGTACCGCGCGCAAGGGCTTCCTCCTGCGCCTCCCGCCCGATCTGCTCGACGAGCTCCGGGCCTGGGCGGCGAAGGATCTGCGCAGCCTGAACGGACAGATCGAGTTCCTCTTGCGCGAGGCGCTGAAGCGGCGCAAGCGCGAGAGGGAATGAACGGGCTCAGCGCGCCGCCTGCGCGCGCGGAGGCGCCGACGCCTCCATGCGCTCGAACACCTCGAGGAGCTCGGCCGCCGTCGACACCGCGATGGCGCCGGGCTCCTTCGACGTGCGCGTCGCGCCGATCGGGCAGCGCACGCGGCCGATCTCCTCGGGCGTCAAGCCGCGCTGGGCGAGGCGCTTGCGGAAGCGGGCCCACTTGCGCTCGGAACCGATCAGCCCGAGGTACGGGAAGCCGCCGCGCTTCAGCGCGCGGGCGACGATCTCGAGGTCGAGCGCGTGGCTGTGCGTCATCACGAGCACCAAGCTGTCCGCGGGGAGCCCGTCGATCTCCTCCTCGGGTGCGTCGATGAAGAGCACGTCGTAGGGCCGCTCGGCCGGGAGCGCGGGCTGCAGCTCCTCCTCGCTGCGGCCGTCCACGAGCTGCACGTCGGCGCCGAGGTAGGGCGCGAGGCCGCCGAGCGCCTGGCCCACGTGGCCCGCACCGAAGACGACCACGCGCCGGCGCGTCCAGAGGAACGTCTCGACGAAGAGCGTCACCTCCCCGCCGCAGCATTGGCCGGCCTTCTCGGAGAGCGGGATGGCGACGCTCTCGGAGACGCGCTCACCGCGCGCGAGCAGCTCGCTCGCACGCCCGATCGCGAGGCGCTCGAGGTTGCCGCCGCCGATCGTCCCCCACGCGAGCCGCCCGCCCGCGACGATCATGCGCGCCCCCGGCTCGCGCGGCGCGCTGCCGCGCACGCCGGTCACGACGACCATGGCGCAGGGGCTGCGCGAGGCCTTGAGCTCGCTCAGGTACTCGAACCAGGCCGGCGTCGTCATGGCGGATCGGGCGGAGCGGCGCTCAGCGAGGGGCGAGGGACGACGTCTCCTCTCTCGTCAACCGATGCACGAAGTCGGGCAGAGCGAACCCCGAGCCGACCGGCACGTCCGCGACGCACGGCTCGTAGCCGGGCGCGGATACCTCGACCCGCAGCGTCGCTCCGGCGCGCAAGGGCGAGTAGAAGCCCAGATTGGTCCAGCGCCCGTGGGCGAAGGCGTACCCCTCCCGGGCCCAGGTCCGATCGAAGCCCGCGTCCTCGCCCTCGCTGTGAACGTCGACGTCGGTGATCCGGACCCGGAACGACTCGATCGGCTCGTCGGTCCAGCGATCGACCACGCGCCCCCCCACGCGGCCGGAGCGGAAGAGCGTCACGTCGAGCGGCCCGAGAACGAGCATCTCCTGGAGCCCGAGCTTCCGGGGCTCCCGGCCATCGGAGTGGAACTCGACCGTCGTGTCGCCGGGAGGCAGGCCCGCGAGGTTGAAGGACCCGTCCGGGTCCGAGACGTGCTTCGCGTCGAGCACGACGCCGCGGTGCGCGACGACGGCTCGACCGACGATGCCGCCTCCCTCGCCGTCGACGAGGCGCCCACGGATCGTGAGGCCCGCGTCGAGATCCAGCTCCTGGTCCGGCCAGGACGCGACGCCCGGGGGGATCTCGATCTTCCTCACGGCCGCGCCGAGCCCGGGCTTCTCGACCACCAGGGTGCAGCTCCCCGAGGGGATCGGGGTCAGCACGAAACGGCCGTCGGCGGCGGTCACCGCCGATGGCGAGCCGGACTCGGGCTCGACGACCGCACCCGCGACGGGCCGGCCTTCCGAGAGCACGCGGCCGGCGACCCGCGCTCCGCGCTCGAGCCAGACTGTCGTCTCCGCGAGCCGCCCGTCCTGTCCTCGTTCGAGGCGCATCACCTCGTCCACGAAGCCCGCGGCGTGGATGCGCACGAACGGCGACGAGGCGTCGAGATCGCCGAGCCGGAAGCTGCCGTCGCGCTCCGTCCGCGTCGCGAGCGACTCGAGGCGCAGGTCGTGGACGAGCGCCCCTTCGACCGGGAGACCCTCCGGGCCGACGACCCAACCGCTGGCGAGCGCTCCCGCCTTCATCCGAAGGGTCGTCGAGAGCTGCTGCCCCGCGAGCACGGTGAAGGCCTGGGCGAGCCGCGCATGGCCCGGCGCGAGCACGGAAACCTGGACGGGAGAGGCCAGGGAGCTGAGCGGGAGCTCGAGCCGGCCGAACCGGTCCGAGGTCCCACGCGGTGCGCCGAAGGCCTGGACCTCGGCCCCTTCCAGGGGCTCGCCGGCGTCGTCGACCACGGCGATCGCGAGCCGCGCGTCGTGCGGGTAGATGCGCGGCTCGAGCGGACGGAGCGGCGGTTCCCCCGTGAGGACCGTAACCGCGTCCTCCGCGGCGTAGTACGCCCCCGGTTCGGGCCGGCAGACGACCGTCACGATCCGGTCGTCTCCGAGGTCGAGGTCGACCTCGAAGCGGCCGTGCTCGTCGGACACGAGCCGGAAGCTCGCGAGCAGCTCGCCCTGTCGGTCCTGACCCGCGCGGACCTGCACGCCGACCTCGATTCCCGCTCTCCCGGACTCCGCCCCGAGGCGCGGGATGCCCTCCAGGACCCGGCCCGAAAGGGCCGGCGCGCGCCCGCCGCGTCCCGGCTCCGGCCGGGGCGTGCCCAGGGTCGCCGAGCTCTCGGTCGCGGGGCGCACCGCGAGCCGGGCGGACGACCGCGCGTCGATTCCGGCCGGGTTCGGCGCGCGATCGAAGCTCGACTCGACCATCGCGCGCGGACGCACGGGCGCCGCGGTGGCGGGGCCCTCGCCCAGGGGCGCGAGCCACGCACCCACCAGGATGACTCCAGCGGCAGCCGCGGCGACCTGCCAGAAGCCGGCGGGCGACCTCGCGGCGTCGCCCGCGCCGGGCCCGGCCGGCGCGGGGCGCCCGAGCGACTCGGGCCGGATCCCCGCGAGGATGCAGAGCTCGAGCCGGATCGCGTCGCCGTACCGCGCCTCCAGCCGCTCGCGCACGGTCTTCAGGGCACGGTGCAGCCTCGTGCTCACCGTCGCGACCGGGGTGCCCGTGCGGCGCGCGATCTCGGAGGGCGTGCACACCTCGTAGAACCGCAGGAGCACGATCGACTTGTACGGCTCGGCGAGCTCGAGCACGGCGTGCACGACGCGCCGCCGGGTGGTCTCGAAGTGGAGCATCTCGGCCGGCTCCGATTCGCCGCCCCATGCGTCCTCGTCGTCGAAACGGGCCGTCGGACGCCGCCCCGCGTCGCGGTGCCTGCGCCGGCACAGGTTGTGCACGACGCCGGCCAGCCAGCTCCTCCGGTCGCGCACCGACCCCGGCAGGTCGTGGGCGGCGACGAGCGCGTCCTGGACGACGTCGTCGATCTCGTCGTCGTCGTCGAGGAGCCCCCGGGCAAGGCGCCGGATCCAGGGGCTCTGCTCGACCAGCTCGTCATCCGAGAAGCGTTGTACCGCGTCCAGCACGCCAACCAGGTTAGGTCCTGCGCGGGCGAGCGGGCCGTCGGGAATCCGTAGAATCCGCGGCCCGCGGCGCGGTCCCGGCCCGGCGGCCGACGGGGGAGCGCTAGATAAGGGAGGTGACCGCGACCCGTTCGGGTCGCGGTCACCTCTTGTTCCCCCCCTTTGCACCCGCCGTCTGGCGTCGCGACCACCCGCCGGGGCCTCCGAGCTCACCTTCCAGCGAGGTAGTGCCCCGGGATCCGCCCGCCTTTCGCGAATCCCGAAATTCCCAGAGGACCGTTCGGTGCCGGGCGCCGTGCCCCTCTGGAGGAGGGGCTTCGCGGGTGGAAGTGCGGCTCGTCCCGCCGTGGACGGGCGCTCGCGGGGGGGCTGGTCGAGGAATGAGAGCGCTCATCCGTACGTTCGTCTCGGAGGGATCGATGCTCGGCGCCGTGGGCCTTTGCGCGGGCTGCGGCTGGAGCGCGCTCGAAGAGTCGCCTCCGGACGCGTCGGGAGCCGGCGGCGCCGCCGAGCTCGCGGTCACCGTCGTCGATGCCGGGGGGGCGCCGCTCGAGGGGATCCGCGCCCTGCTGAGCGCGGAGGACGGCTCCGGCTTCTCGATCGCCCGGACGAGCGATGCATGGGGACGCGCGAGCTTCGCCCCCCCGACCGACACCCCGCTGCGGCTGTCTCTCGATCGCGCGGCGGAGGGCGCGCAGGCCGCGCACATCGCGCCGCTGGTCGCCGGCGAGCGTCGCGATCTCGGAAGGCTCGCCGTCGCCCCGTCGTGCTCGCTGGGGGGCGCCGTTCTCGATCCGGCGCAGCGCCCGGTGCCCGGGGCGCTCGTGGTCCTCCGGCGGATCGATTCCTCGCTCGCGACGCTCGGCCCATTGTCCGACGGGGCCGACGGGGCCGACGGGACCGACGAGGCCGACGGGGCCGACGAGCGCGAGCGGGTCGAGCACGCGTCGTGCGCCGGGCGCTTTCGCTTCCGGGGTCTTCGCGCGGGGATCTACTGGCTGTCGAGCCGTGGCCCACACGGTTCGATCTCGCCGCCGGAGCTGGTGGAGGTCGACGGCGCCGGGCGCGACGTCGTCGTGCACGCCCGCCGCATCCGGACCGTCACGGGACGGGTGAGCGGCCTGGACCGCACCGAGCTCGAGGGGGCGCGGGTCCTGGTCGTGAGCGGCGCGGCGGATCTCGAGCTCCCCGCCGCGGAGGCGCTCGTCATGGAGCGCGGTCTCGCGACCGATCGCGCGGGCCGCTTCGAGCTGGGCCTCTCGGGCCCGTCCGCCAGCCTGCTCGCTCTCGCCCCCGGTCGCGCGCTCGCGCGCCGCGACCACCTGGTCGCGGGCGACCACGTCGACCTGGCCCTTCCGCCCGCGGCCACGGTCGAAGCGCGCGTGGTCGACGGAGCCGGCAGACCCCTGCCGGGCGCGACGGTCCGGGTGCGGCCCTGCGCTCCGCTCGCGCCGGACGTTTTGCTCGACGAGCTCGGGGCGACCGATCGCGAGGGCGCGCTCGTCCTGCGCCGCCTGCCCCACGGCGCCTATCGCCTCGACACCCGCTCGGGAGGGCTGCGCGGCGCGGCGGAGATCGAGGTGCGCGAGGCGAGCGTCGCCGTCCGCCTGACCGCGGCGCCGACTCGCGCGCGGATCGACCCGGGCGACCCGCGCGACCCGGCCAGCGGACCCGGCGGCCGGCGCAGGCTGCAGGTCCGGGTCCTGGACGCCTGGGGCGAGCCCGTGGCGAGCTACCCGTTGCGGCTGGCCCGCACGCGAGCGCCGTCCTTCGCAGCTCCGGCCGAGACCGACCCATGGGGCTTCGCGACGTGGCTCGAGCTGACGCCGGGGGAGTACGTCGTGAGCCTCGCTCCGCGCGCGGACGCGCCGCCATCGGCGCACTCCACCTCGCTCGCCGCGGACGTGAGCCGGTCCGACGCGCGCCTGCAGCTGCGGGTGCTCCGGGAGCCGCAGCTGCGCGCACGCGTGACCCGACGCGGTACGCCGCTGGTGGACGCAGACGTAGCGCTCGTCTCCTGCGAGGAGCCGCAGCGGCTCGCGTGGACCCTGCTCGGCGTCGAGACGATGCGCCGCACGGACGTGCGTGGACGTGCGACGCTCGTGGGCTCGCGGCCGGGGCGCCACTACGTGTGCGCGCGGGCGACGCCGCACTCACCGGCGACGGTTCGAACGCTCGAGCTGTCCGCGGGCAGGAACGTGCTCGACATCGAGCTCGCGCGGACCGCCTTGCGCGGGAGCGTCGAGACGGCCGCCGGTGAGCCGCTGCCCGGGGCACGGGTCTGGCTGATCCCCGAGCGTGGCGCAGCGGCGAGCTCGGTGGCGTTGACCCGCGCTTCCGACGTCAGCGGCGAGCGCGTGACCTCGACGATCGTGTCCGGCCAGGCGCTCGCGGTCACGGCGCGGGACGGCACGTTCGAGCTTTGCGGCGCGGAGCCCGGTCGCTACGACCTGCGGATCGATCTCGAAGGCCACTTTAGCCGCACGGCCAGCATCGAGATCGACGAACGCTCCGCCTCGGTCGTCGACGTCGGTCCGACCGCGCTCGACGCCCGCTGCGGCGTGCGCGGCACCGTCGTCGCGCCCGCCGGATCCCCCGTCCAGGGCGGCATCGTCCGGCTCTGGACCGCCGGGGGCCGGCCGCGGGGCGCGCGGCGGCTCGGACCGGACGGTCGGTTCGATTTCGGGGAGCTCGTGCCGGGCGATTACGAGCTGAGCGTCCGCGGGCGCGGCTTCGCCGACGAGGGAGTACGGCTCGACCTGCGGTCCGGCTTGGTGGAGTGCGACCTCGCTCTCGCGACGGACGCCGGCAGCGCGGCCCCGAGAAGCGCACGACTGGGAGTCGGGGACTCCGAGCCGGACCACTGAGACCCATGGATACAGGCAGGGAGGCAGGAATGCAGTACATCGGAATGTTCGCCCTCGGTTCGCTCGTCAGCCTGGTTGCCGCGGCGTCCTCCGCTTCCGAGAAACCCTCCGGCGATGCAGGCGCGCCGCGCGGCCGGATCTCGGAGCTCGACTACCGCGCGCACGAGGCCAAGTACTCGAGCCTCGCCACCGGGTTCACGGCGCAGCGCAAGTGCGATCAGAACAACGAGTGCGTCTTCGACCCGGTCAAGCAGTGCCGCTCCTGGATCCAGAACAACGAGCGGATGTGCATGGAGCAGCTCCCGCTCTGAGACGGAGCGATGCGCACTCGAGGCTCGCAGGCGATGCGCGGCCTGTGGCTCGGCGCCGCGGTGCTGCTCTCGATCTGGCTCCTCGCGGTCCAGCGTCGGGCGCCGACGCTGGATCTGCGAGCGGCCTACACGCTCGTTCCGCGTGGCGGCGAGCGGGCCGTCGACGTGGTCCTCGACGTCGTGGGCCTCGGCCGCGGCGAGCGCACCTTCGGAATGCTCGTCGACGACGCGCTCGTGCGCGTCACGGGGTTCTGCGTCGAGCAGCCGCCGGGAGCGTCCGTGCGAGTCGCGGCGCCGGCGCCGGCGGCGGCTGCGACGCGCTACGTCGTCGAGGCTCCCGGGCCCGACCGTCACCTCAGGATCCGCTACACCGTGGCGCCCGAGCGCTTCGTGCCCGCCGGCGGCGACCGCGACGTCCGGCGCTTCGGCCACGCCGGGCCGAGCGGGATCTTCATGGCGCTGCCTGCCCTGCTGATGCTGCCCGCCGAGCGACCCGACGCCATCGAGCTGGAGGCTCGGCTCCCGGCTGGCTGGACCGTGCTGCAGCCGCTTCCCCGGCGACTCGAGTGCCGGAGCTACGCGGAGGTCTGGGGCCACGCGCTGATCGCCGGGCCGTCCGATCGGCCCGAGCCGATTCCGGGCGGCGGTGTCCGCGTGTCGGCCCTGAACGCGGGGGCGGGAGTGCTCGGAGCCGTCGACGACATCATCGCGCAGCTCGAGGGAGCCCTCGGGCCGCCGCGCCGGGCGCTGCACCTCGTCGTGTTCGACGCCGAGGACTCCGCGGAAGTGGTCGAGCTGCCCTCGGGCCTGCCGTGCGTGCCGATCGACCTGCCGGCGGCCGACGTCGGGTCTCTCCGCAGGCTCGTGCGCGCGCTCGTGCCGCGCTGGTTCGGTCGCACGCTCGCCGAGGTCGAGACCGATGCGGCCGGCGAGTCGTGGTTCCCGTTCGGCCTGACGGAGTACCTCGCGGCGGTCTTGCCCGCGCGGGCCGGCGCGTCGCCGCGGGACGGCGCCGCCGGCCTGGAGCGCGCCTGGGTCCTGTCGCGCGACCTCGCGCACGTCGACGTGCAGAGGCCGGCGAGCGACCCCGAAGGCGGTGCGATGCGGCGCGCCGCGGCCGCCGCGCTGTTCCACGAGCTGCTGCGACGCCTGGGCGCCAGCGCCGATCCGTCCGCCGTTCTGCACGGCTACGACGGGAACGGACATCCGCGGCTCACGGGCCGCGGCCGGCGCCGCGCGTTCGAGGCGTTCGTGCGCGAGCACGTCGACGGCCGCGAACCCCTCTCCTTCGAGGAGGGCTGGAGCGTGCGGCTGGCCGAGACGTCGCCCCGCGCGAGCCTCCCGATCGAGTCCGCCTTGACGCTGGTCTTCACCGCGAACACCGAGGGCGTCCTGGAGCACTGCGGTTGCACGCTGGGTCAAGAAGGAGGGGTCGCGCAGCGCGCCGCAGCCGTGCGGCGCGTGCGCTCGGAAGACCCCGACCTGCTGCTCCTGGACCTGGGGCACTTCACGCCCATCGAGCCGACCCGAGCCCGGCTCGCGCCGTCCGTGCGAGAAGAGCTCCGCGCGAACCTCGCCGCTCTCGACCTGATGGGCTACGACGCGCTGACCGTCGGCCCTGACGATCTGTACAGCGGGGCGACGCTGCTCGGCCCAGGCGCGCCGCCCCTGCGTGCCACAGCCACCGGCGCGGGGCTCCGCATCGGTCAACTGTGGCCGCTGGCGCCGCGGGTCATCGTCGAGCGGCACGGGATCCGCATCGGCTACGTCGGCTACTCGGAACTCGTCGAGCTCGGGTTCGCGCGCGATCCGCACGAGGTCAATCTCGTCGGCGTCGAGTTCCCCCGGGGCGCCGGGCCGCTCGTCGAGGCCGCGCGCGGACTGCGCGCGGAGGTCGACCTCCTCGTGATCGGCGGGCGAGTGCGGCCGAGCACGCTGCGCGAGATCTGCCTCTCCGATGTGCAAGTCGACCTCGTGCTCCTCGCGGGCTACCGCAGCGACGAGCGCCGCTCGGGAGCAGACCCGAGGGACGCCGGCTTCCTCGGGACGACCGCGGTCGCGTACGACACCGTGGGCTCGAGCGGCATCAACCAGCTCACGGTGTTCCTGTCCGCGGACCGCCGGATCGTCGACGTCCACGCACGGCGGACGCGGCTTCCCGCCGACGGTCCTCGCGACGCGGAGGTGGTCGGGCTCCTGCACGAGCTCTACGCGGACCTCGCGCGCGAGGAGCAGGCCCCAGCGCCCCTCTTCGAGCGGGATCCCTGGCAGCGCGGCGAGTACGCGGGCGCGCAGGCCTGCCGCGCGTGCCACGTCGCCGAGTTCGAGCAGTGGAACGCGACGCGTCACGCGCAGGCCCTGGACACGCTCGCGGCGGCGCGCCGGCTGAACGTCCCCAAGTGTGTCCGCTGCCACGTCGTCGGCCTGGGGACCGCGAGCGGCTACTCGATCGAGAAGCCCGACCCGCGCCTCGCCGGCGTCCAGTGCGAGACGTGCCACGGCAGCGGGGCAGAGCACGCTTCCGACCCCCTGGGCGCGCCGCTGCGCCGGGACCCCGGCGCGCAGGTCTGCCTCGAGTGCCACGACGAGGAGCACTCGCGAGGCTTCGTCTACGAGCGCGCCCTGGAGCACGTGCGGCACGGAGGGCGATTCGGGCCGGTCCTCGCGCGCGGGCGGTGAGCGCGGCGCGCAGCGGGAACCGGGCCGGGGCGAACGGGACGATGATCGGTGACTGGACCTCCGGGAGCGCTCCGCCGTCGATCACGTGCTCGGTCCCGGTGACGAGCTCCCGCTTGCCGGCGAGCTCCCCCCTTCGCGTGGCGGCCGGCAGGTCAATCGGGAGATCTTGCCACCGGCGAGCGCGAAGCGGTGCTCGATCAGGACCGGGGCACGGCGATGGACCTCCTCGCGTCGCGCCACCCCGACGAGCTGACGACCGAGCAGCGCAAGAAAGAGCGCCGGGGGCGGGTGTACCTCGACACCGGGCGCAACGCCAACGGGCAGACGGCGGTCGCGCCCTGCGCCCGCTACCGGAGGCGCCGGTGGCGGCGCCCGTGGCGTGGAGCAAGCTCGCGCGCAAGAGGATCGGCCCACGCGACTTCACGGCGCGGAACGTCTTCCGCCGCCTCGCCCCCCTCCTCGAACGGAGGGCTGCGGACGGATGTACGGACGAGGCCGCAGGAGGCCCCCGATCCGTGGGCAACCGTCGTTCAGCGAGCGCCGTAACTCGAGTCGCGGCAAGGTGGTGGGCCACACTGGACTTGAACCAGTAACTTCCACGCTGTGAACATGGCACTCTGCCAATTGAGTTAGTGGCCCGCTCGAGCGCGAGAGCCTAACCGGACCGACCTCCGGGCTGCAAGGGTCGCTCAGCGGCCGGGGTCCTGGCCCAGCGTGGCCTTCAGCCGGTCGCCGAGCTTGGTCTCGGCGCGGCGCAGCATCATGCGCACGGCGTCCTCGGTCTTGCCGCCCATGCGCTCGCCGGCCTCGCGCAAGGAGAGGCCCTCGAAGAAGACCAGGGTGATCGCGCGGCGGTGCTCGGAGGAGAGGTCCTCGAGCGAGTCGCGCAGGAGCCCGAAGTTCTCGTCGCGCTGGACGACCTGCGTCACCGACAGGTCGTGGCTGGAGAGCTCGCGCAGCGCGCGCGCGCTGTTCTCCTCCTCGGCCTCCGCGGGAGTCTCGATGGTGCGCTCGCGCGAGAGGTCGCGCTTGCTCGCCGAGTAGAACTCGGCCTTGTCGCGGATCTTGTTCTGCAGGATCTGGATCAGCCAGCGCAGGAGGGAGCCCTCGCCCTGGTACTGGTAGGAGCCGAAGTCGCGCGTCGCCTCGCGGAACGTCGTCTGGGCGAGGTCGTCGGGGTCCTCCTTCAGCCGCAGCCGCGCGCCGAGCTTGCGCCGCGCCAGCTCGACCATGACCTGGTGGTAGCGGGCGAACAGCTCGTTGAGCGCCCCGGCATCGCCCTGCTGGGCGGCACCGACGAGCGCCGCGGTCTCGTCGGTGCGAAACCCGTCGGGGAGCTCGAACTCCTCCCCTTGCCCTCCGGGCGGGCCGACCTCCTCGGCGTCGGGGATCTCGGGGTCGCTGGACATGCTCGCGGGCCGGATTCGCATTGTACGCACGGGGCGCGGGGCTCCCTACCCCAGGAGCGCGAGCGAGCGCCGGCTATCCGAGCGCTTTTCCGGTTTTCTCGAGGAAGTCCGCCTCGAGCAGCACAGTGACGCCGAGCTCCTGGGCCTTGCGCGCCTTGCTGCCCGGCTTCCCGCCCTGGACGAGGAAGTCGGTCCGCGGGCTCACGGAGGAGGCGACCCTGCCGCCCTGGTCCTCGACCACCTTCTTCGCCTCGGCCCGCGTCATGGCCTCGAGGGAACCGGTGAAGACGACGGTCCGGCCCGCGAAGGCGCCCCCGGCGCCGCCGGCGGGGTAGGAGATCTCGACCCCGCCCGCGAACAGCCGCTCGACGAGCTCGAGGTTGCGCGGCTCGGCGAACCACGCCTCGATCCGCGCGGCCCCCTCGGGGCCGATCCCGTCGAGCACCTGGAGCGCCTCCGCGTCCGCCTCGCGCAGCTCCTCGAGCGAGGCGAAGTGCTGCGCGAGCAGGCGCGCCGTGGCGCTCCCGACGTCGGGAATCGCGAGCCCGGCGAGGAAGCGCGCGAACGGGACGCTGCGGCGCTCCTCGATCTGCGCCAGGAGGTTATCGACGGTCTTCTGGCCCCAGCGCTCGAGCCCGAGCAGGACCTCGGGGTCGAGGTGGAAGAGGTCGGCGGGAGTGCGGACCTGCCCGGCGTCGACCAGCTGCTCGACCATCTTCTCGCCGATGCGGTCGATCTCGAACGCGCCGCGGCTGGCGAGCTGCAGCGTGCGGCCGACGAGCTGGGGCCGGCACCCGTACAGGTTCGGGCAGCGGTAGTACTTGCCCTCGCGCACGACCGGCGTGCCGCACGCGGGACAGGCGGCGGGCATGGTGAAGGCCTCGCGCCACCCGGCGGTGACGCCGGGGCGCACGTCCCCGTCCTTGCCGACGAGCGATGCGGGAATGCCGTCCTTCCAGCCCTTTGGTGCGCGCCCCTTCGCGGCCTCGGCGACGCCGACGACCTGCGGGATCACGTCCCCCGCGCGCCGCACGAACACGCGGTCGCCGACGGCGATCCCCAGGGCCGCGACGTGATCGGCGTTGTGCAGCGTGGTGTGGCGGACGACGACGCCCAGGACCTCCACCGGATCGAGGTGCGCGCGCGGGGTGAGCCGGCCGTTCGTCCCGACCTGGACCTCGATCGCGCGCAGGGTGGTCGTCACCTCCTGGGGCGCGAACTTGTGCGCGTACTGCCAGCGCGTCGCGCGCGAGGTCGCGCCCAGGCGCGCCTGGAGATCGAGCCGGTCGAGCTTGGCGACGATCCCGTCCACGTCGAAGGGCATCTGCGCCCGCCGCGCCTCGAGTTCGTCGTGGTAGGCGATGCACTCCTCGGTCCCGCGCGCGAGGCGACCGTAGCCGGAGTCGGGCAAGCCCCAGTCGCGCACGGCAGCCAGTAGCTCGGTGTGCCTGGTCACCGAGCCCGCCGCCGCGGCTCCCGCGGAAGGGGTCAGCCGGGGCACCGACCAGACGTGGAACTCGAGCGGGTAGCGCTTCACCTCGGCGGGGTCGTTGCGGCGCAGCGCGCCGGCCGTGGAGTTGCGCGGGTTGGCGTGGACCTCGCGACCGGCGGCCTCGCGCTGGCGGTTGAACTCGTCGAACGCCGCGCGCTCCATCAAGACCTCGCCGCGCACCTCGAGCAGGCGCGGGACTGGACGCTCGCTCTCCGAGAGCCGCAAGGGCACGTTGCGCACGGTCTTGAGGTTCGCCGTGACGTCCTCCCCCACGCCGCCGCTGCCGCGCGTGGCCCCGCGCACGAGGAGGCCCTCCTCGTAGACGAGCGAGGCGCTGACGCCGTCGAACTTGGGCTCGACGTGCCACTCGAGCCCGCGCTCGTCCTCGCGGCCGAGGAAGCGCAGAACGCCTTCGACGAACTCCTCGACCTCCGTGCGCGCCTGCAGGCTCTCGATCGACAGCATCGGGACCTCGTGGCGCACCTTGGGGAAGCTCGCCCCCTCGGGCAGCGGCGCGCCGACGCGCTGGGTCGGGCTGTCGGGCACGACGAGCTCGGGGTGCGCCTCCTCGAGGTCGCGCAGCTCGCGGAAGAGCCGGTCGTACTCGGCGTCCGAGATCGCAGGCCGGCCCTCGACGTAATAGAGGTGGTCGTGGCGCAGGAGGGTCGCGCGCAGCTCTGCGAGGCGCTTCTCGACGGACGCGGGCATGGGCGGCAGGTTCCCTTCGGGGGCCGCTCCGGTCAACGCCGGGCGCTACAACGGACTGGGGGCTGCCGGAAACTCACCGCGGAGAGGCGGAGGACGCAGAGCTCGGCGAGCGAAGCTCGCCGAGACGTGATGGTCGGTCGACGCCGCACGAGACCGCGGGCCAGGAGAACGCGGAGCTCGGGAAGCTGCGCTTCCCGAGAACTGGGGAGCCGAGGCGGTAGAGATCAAAGAGTCCGTTCGGGCAGGGCACGTCGGCAGAAGAGCTCTCGCTCGCCACGTCCCACGTCCCACGTCCCACGTCCCACGTCCCAGGTCCCACGTCCCAGGTCCCACGTCCCAGGTCCCACGTCCCAGGTCCCACGTCCCAGGTCCCACGTCCCAGGTCCTGGAAAGCCGTCCGTGCCACGCCCCGGTTTCACCGGTCTCTCTGATCTCTGGCGCCTCGGCTCCCGTTTTTCTCGGGAAGCGCAGCTTCCCGAGCTCTGCTTGCTCCGGGCCCGCGGTCTCATACGGCGTCGACCGACGACTAGGTCTCGGCGAGCGAAGCTCGCCGAGACCTGCGTCCTCTGCTTCTCCGCGGTGAGTTTCCGGCAGCCCCCATTCCGTCCCGCGCGAGAACACGCCCCGCCCGGACCACGAGGGGGTCAGAACGGCGTGTCCTCGAGCGAGGTCGCCTGCCCCGGAGCCGACTCGGGGCTGTCGGCTCCGTCGTCGGGACGGCTGTAGCCCATGTAGGGCACGCGCAGGCGCAGGAGGCGCCGGCCGGTCGCCTGGTCCTCCCACTGCTCGGTCTCGAGCACGACGCGCGCCCGCTTGCCCACGAGCTCGATCGGCTCGAGCTCGAGCTCGCCGCGCACGTCGAAGCCGAACGCCTCGAGCACCTTCTTGACGCGGTGGATGCCGCGCGCGCTCCAGGTGATCCAGTCCCAGGCCGCCGTGCGGCCCGCGAACGGACCCTCGGCCACCTCGAGCCGCAGGCCCCAGCGGTCGCTCCCGTCGCGCGCCGTGCCCGGGCGCGTCTCGACCACCCGGCAGAGGTAGCTGCCCTCGGGCACGGAGACGAACGATTCGGTGTCCTCGACGGTGCTGAAGTCGTAGCGCATCACGGTCCTCCTGGGTCGGTCTTGCGACGGACGTGGGGAAGGACGTGCGGCGGGCGGAGCGGTTTCACGCAAACCGCTCAGCGGTACCGGACGCAGAGCTCGCAGCGGCAGCTCGGGTCGTACCAGACGTTCGCGCTCGATTCGTGCGAGTCCGTCGCGTAGCCCAGCTCGGCCATCTGGTCCATCGAGGCCTGGTCCAGGGAGTCGCCGACCACGTTCAGGCCCTCGGGCCGAGCCGCGAGGAGCCATTCGACGATCAGCGCGTGAAGGCGGCGCGCCTCGACGAGGTCCTCGTCGGCAAGGTTGCGGGCGCAGAGCGGATCCACCGAGCGGTCGTAGAGCTCGAAGGAGTGCGCCGCGACGCGCCGCCCGCGCAGGTCGTGGTCCTGGAGCTGGAGGACGGCGAACCAGTCGCCGGCACAGACCGAGGCGGAGAGCGCGCGCGAGGCGAGCGCGAACCGCGGGGCGGCCGAGCGCTGCGCAGGGTCCACGAGGTTGCGCCCCGGGAAGGGCGTGTGGGAGAGGCCCGCGAGGTCGAGCAGCGTGCGACCCAGGTCGTGGTTCTGGACCGGCTCGGAGACGCGCGTCCCTGCCGGCGCGCCGGGCCAGGCCAGGATCAAGGGCACCTCGAGCGTGTCCGGGTACAGCTCCTTGTGCCCCACCAGCAGCCCGTGGTTCCCGAGGTTCTCCCCGTGGTCGCCGGTCACGGCGATGATCGCGTCCTCGAAGCGCGGCCCGCCGAGCGCCTGCCGCAGCATCTCGTCGAGGTAGGTGACCTCGCCCTTGTACATGGCGCGCACGACGTCGGGGTCGGAGCGGTCGCGCGTCCCGTCGTGGTAGCGGTCGGCGAACTGCTTGGGCGGCGTGTACGGACCGTGGGCGTCGAACGTGTGCACCCACACGAAGAGCGGCAGGCCGCTAGCCTCGGCGACGAGCGGCGCGAGGTGGCGCACGGTCTCCGCGGAGCGCCGCTGGCCCAGCCCGGGCTCGGCCACGACGTCGAAGCCCTGCCCCAGGCCCGAGTGCTCGGGGTCGAGCGAGCCGAGGCTGACAGCCGCCAGCGTCGCGAAGCCCGCGGCGCGGAAGCATTCCGCGAGCGTGAGCGCCTCGTCCGAGAGTCGGTCGAGGTTCGTGATGATGCCCGTGTCGCGTGGCGAGATGCCGGTCATGATCGCGACGTGCGAGGGGTGCGTCACGTTCGCCGTCGACACGCAGCTCTCGAACAGCACGCCGCGCGCGGCGAGCGAGTCGAGGAAGGGCGTGTGCACCTCGCCGCCCGAGGAGACGCCGAGGTGATCGGCCCGGTGGGTGTCGGAGGTGACGAGCACGACGGTCGGTGCGCCCGGGGCGTCGCGCGCGAGGACAGGCTCCCCGAGCGCGCAGAGCGCGACCTTGCTCCCCGCGTAGGCGAGCGTGAAGCGCGCGCGGACCTCGGCGCCGGCGAGTTCCGCGAGGGGCACGAGCACGCGCTCCCAGCGCTCGCCGGGGGGCGGGTGGGGCGCGAGCTCGACGTCGACGGTGCGCGGCGCGCGCCCCTCGGTCGAGAGCTCGACCGAGAGCCGGACCTCGGGCTCGGGCGCCGCGAGCGCGGTCGGGATCGCCGCGGCGAAGGCGAGGTACGCGCCCGCGCGCGGGACGCGCAGGCGCGCCTCGAGCGGCCGCTCGTCGGTGAGCGACACGGCCCGGCGCCATGTACCGCCCATCGCGATCATCTCGGGCGCCGCCGGGTGCGGCAGCCAGTCCGCCCACGGCCGGAACCAGAGGTCGACCGCGGTGATGCCGACCCACTGCGCGCTCGCGAACGTGATCGCCAGCTCGTCGAACGGCTCGGTCTCGGCCAGCGTGCGCGGCAGGTCGAAGAGCAGCGTCGCCGCCCTGCCCTTGACGCCGACGACCAGCTCGTCCGAGCGCATGACGTTGTGCCCGCCGCGGCGCAGGGCGACGCGGCACGGCGCGCCGCGGGCCATGCGCAGGGTCACGGCGACCTGGTTGATGTCGGGCTGGAACGGGCCGGGGATCGTGACCGTCTTCTCCCCGTCCCCGGAGAGCTGGAGCTGGTGGACGGAACGCTCGATGCCCTCGGTGATCTCGGTGATCTCGGCGACCTCGATGCGCTCGGCCACGATGCGCCAACCGTCGGGGACGCCCGTCGGGCCGACCTCGTGGCGGGCCAGCCGGACGGGATCGCCGGCCGGGCGCGCGTCCCGCGCGAGGGCGAGCGGGATCCGCTCGAAGTGCCCCGCGGGCGGGCCCTCGGCGCAGCCCGAGGCGAGGACGCCGAGCACGAGGCGGGCGAGGAGGGCGAGCGAACGCACGACGAGCGGGATTCTATCCGACGCCGCGGGCGCTCCTCGCGAAGCGCGGGCGGCGCCCCGCTACTCGCCGAGGAGCACGCGGCCCATGCGCTCGCGGATGTCGCGCAGGCGCTCTTCGCCGCCCCCGTCGACCTCCGCCGTGCACCAGCCGGTGAAGTGGATCTCGGCCAGCGCCTCGCGCACCGCCGGCCAGTTCACGTCGCCGTCGCCGATCTTCGACCAGCCGCTCGCGCGGCTCCAGTCCTTCACGTCGAGCTTGACGATGCGCCGGCCGAGGGTCCGCACCCACTGCTCGACGACGCCGTACTTGCAGTGGTTGCCGAGGTCGAGGTACGCGCCGACCCAGGGGCTCGCGATCGCGTCGAGGTAGCGCGCGAGCTCGTCGGCGGACTGGTCGGCCGGGCCTTCATGGACGTAGCAGAAGCCGTTCCAGACGTTCTCGATCAGGATGTGGATCCCGAGCTCGGCGGCGACGGGCAGGACGCGCCGGATGCCGGCGATCGAGCGCTCCCACACCTGCTGCTGGTTCTCCTTCTCCGGATCGGCGACGCGCCCGGGCACGAGCAGCACGCTCGAGCCGCCGTACGCGTGCGCATCGCGCACAGCCGTCTCGAGACCGGCCACGGCGCGTTCGCGGACGTCGGCGTCGGGGTCCGAGAGCCGCACGTTCCAGTGGATCGAGTCGACAACCCCATGGACGGGGAGCCCGCTCGCCGCCCGCGCGCGCGCGACCTCGGCCGGGTCGGGGCCGCCGGGGCTGTCGAGCTCGATCCCGTCGTAGCCGAGGTCCCGCAGGAGCGCGAGCTTGTCGGCGAGCGAGCCTTCGACCTGCACCATGCCGGCCTTGACGGCGAGCTTGAGGGGGCGCGGGTCGGCCCCCGGGCTCGCCGGCCTCGCCGGTCGCGAGCGGCTCTCCGCCGAGAGCGCGGCGCCCAGCGCCGTTCCGGCGACGAGGGCTCCGCTGCCCCGGACGAGCGCTCTGCGCGTGATGCGGTGCATGGGTCCTCTCTCTCCGCGGCGGCTACCCCTTCACGCTCGCCGCCACCGAGCGCACCTCGCCGACCACCATGTCCCCGACCTCGTCGGTCCGGTGCTCGCCGGTCCCGACGCCCCTGAGGCGCCCCGACCGCAGGAGGTCGACGATCGCCTTCTCGATCGCCTGCTCCGCGGCGGTCTCGCCGAGGTAGCCGAGCATCATGCCGCCCGCGAGGATCGCGGCCGCCGGCGACGCGACGCCCTTGCCGGCGTGCTTGGGCGCCGAGCCGTGGATGGGCTCGAAGAGGCTGACGCGGCCGGGGTGGATGTTGCCCGAGGCGGCGATGCCCATGCCGCCCTGCACGATCGCGCCGAGGTCGGTGATGATGTCGCCCATCAAGTTGGGCGTGACGGCGACGTCGAACCACTCGGGGTTCTTGATCATCCACATGCAGGCGGCGTCGATGTAGGCGTGCTCGGTCTTGATGTCCGGATACTCGCGCGCGACCTCGGCGAAGGTCCGGGTCCAGATGTCCTGCGCGCGGACGGCGTTGGCCTTGTCGATCAGCGTGACCGTCCTCTCCCTGACGCGCCTGCGCTCGCGCGTGCGCGCGAGGTCGAAGGCGTAGCGCACCGCGCGCTCGACGCCGTGGCGCGTGTACACCATCGTCTGCGAGGCGACCTCGTTCGGCTGGCCCTTGTGGCAGAAGCCGTAGATGCCCGCGTAGGCGCCCTCGGTGTTCTCGCGCACGAAGATCATGTCGACGTCCTCGGGCTTCTTGCCCTTGATCGGGCAGAGCCGCTCGTCGAAGAGCTTGATCGGGCGCAGGTTGAGGTAGAGGTCGAGCTCGAAGCGCATCTTCGCGATGATCCCGAACTCGATCTGGCCGATGGGGAGCCGCGGGTCTCCGATCGCGCCGAGGAAGACGGCGCGCATGCCCTTGACCTCCTCGAACTCCGCCTCGGGGAACATCTGGCCGGTCGCGAGGAAGTGCTCGCTGCCGAAGGGATACTCGGTCCGGCGCACGCGGAACCCGAAGACGTCGGCGGCGGCGTCGACGACCTTGAGCGCCTCGCGCGTCACCTCGGGGCCGATGCCGTCCCCGCCGATCACTGCGATGTCGTAATCCGTCATGATGCGATCCGTAATGGTGCGATCCTACGCGTAGACTTCCTCGCGGAACATGCCAGGTTCGTAAGCGACGATGCGCCCGGCAATCGCACTGGCGGCGACCGTCAGGGGGGAGCCGAGGTACAGCTTGCCGGGGCCGCTGCGGCCCTTGAAGTTCCGGTTGATGGCGCTGATCGTGACCTGCTCGACGCTCTCCGAGACGCCGGGGCCGCAGCCGATGCAGGCGCCGCAGCCGGGCTCGATGACCTTCACACCGGCCTTCTCGAACGTGTCCAGGTAGCCCCGTGAGCGGGCGTACTCGCGCACCGCCTCGCTGCCGAACTGGATGTACATCTCGACGCCGGACGCGACGCGCCGGCCGGATGCGACCGCATCGCCCAGCACGCGGGCGTAGTAGTCGAGGTCGTGCTCCTTGCCGGCCGTGCAGGAGCCGGCGTAGGCGATGTCGACCGCGACGTCGGCCAGCTCGTCGACCTTCTTGCCGTACGTGGGGTCCCCGGGCTCGGCGACCATCGGCACGATCCGCGACAGGTCGACCCGCTGGACGCCGCCGGCGTACTCCGCGTCGGCATCCGCCGCGACGAAGCGCGCGCGGATCTCGTCCGCGGACAGGTGTGGCCGGCGCGCGGCGAGCCACTCCAGCGTGACCTCGTCGGCCTCGCAGATGCCCGACTTGGCCGAGCACTCGGTCGCCATGTTGGTCAGGGTGGCGCGCTCGTCCATGCTCAGCGAGGCGAGCCCGGGGCCGCCGAACTCCATGATGCGGTTCAGCGTGTCCTCGCGCACCGCGAACGTCGCGAGGATGTGCAGCATGACGTCCTTGGCCGTGCAGCCGGGATGCAGGCTGCCGGCGAGCTCGAAGCGGATCGACTCGGGGACCTGGACGAAGGTGAAGCCCGAGTGGATCAGCGCGGCGTACTCCGTCGCGCCCACGCCGTAGGTCAGGGCGTTGTTCCCGCCGCCCATGCAGGTGTGCGAATCGGTGGCCTGGATGAAGTCGCCGGGGTCGACGAACTGCTCGCGAGCGACCTGGTGACAGATGCCGGGGGAGATGCCGTCGCGGGCCGAGTAGTCGCGCACGCCAGTGTGCCGCTGGAACTCGCGCTGCAGTCGACGCATCGTCTCGATCTGCTCGGCGAAGGGGATCATCTTCTTGACGCCGGTCGCGTAGAGCAGGTGGTCCTCGAAGACCGCGAACTTCGCCGGGTTCGGGATCGCGTAGTCCGGGCCGTGCTCGCGTACGAGGAAGTCGTGCACCTGCGCCGTCGTGAATTCGTGGCTGTAGCCGCCGTCGACCCGCACGAGGCAGACGTCGCCGGGCTTCACGTAGGCGGGGGCGCCCTCGGGGACGCCCATCAGGTGGCGGGCGAGGATCTTCTCGCCCATCGTCATCGGCCGCTCGCCGCTCGCCGGCGGGGCGACCTGGATCGCGCCGCGGCGGTACTCCTCGGCGAAGGGGAAGAGCCCCCCGGCCTCGATCATCGCGCGCGTCACGCGGTCGTAGCGGTCCGTGAACTCCTCGAGCGGCACGTCCTCGCCCGCCTGCAGGCGCTCGAGCTGGGCGTACGTCCCGAGCAGCTGGCCGAGGTTGAGGTTGTTGCGCTCGTGGATCGGCGCGAAGGAGTGCGCGACGACGAGGTGGATGCCCGACCACTTCTCGGCCTGCGCCGCGGTCTCGCGGCTCGACCCGGTCCCCTTGCGCTGGCCCGAGACGATCACCTCGAAGTCCGCGTCGCACAGCGCGCGCGAGGGGAACACGCGCTCGCCGGAGTCGTCGACCAGGCCCGCGTAGGCGTCGCGCGCGAGATCCTCGGGGCGGTGCCGGAAGCACACCCACGCGGGGGTCATCACGTCCGTGTTGATGTCGTCGAGCAAGCCGGCCGGGTCGACGTCCGCCATCGAGAGGTCGAGCTCGCCGCGCAGCTGGGCGCGGATCTGCTCGAGGTCCTCCGTGAGGAAGAGGACGCGCTTGCCAGGCGTCAGACGGACGACCCGGCGGCCGTCCGCAGTGGTGTGGATCAGGGGGTTCACGGAGGTCACGCGCGCGTGTTCTCGATCAGCATCGCGATGCCCTGGCCCCCGCCGATGCAGGCGGAGGCGATGCCGAAGCGCTTCTTCGCGCGGCGCAGCTCGAACGTCAGGGTGATGACGAGGCGCGTGCCCGTCGCTCCCAGCGGGTGGCCGAGGCTGATGGCGCCACCGTTGACGTTGCACTTCTCGCGGTCGAGCTCGAGCTCCTTCTCGCAGCCGAGGTACTGCGCGGCGAAGGCCTCGTTGATCTCGATCCGGTCCACGCGGTCGAGCGGGACTCCGGTCGTCTCGACGAGCTTGCGGATGGCGGGCACGGGCCCGATGCCCATCTCGCTCGGGTCGACGCCGACGTAGCTCCAGCCGCGCACGTGTGCCATGACGTCGAGGCCGTCGGCCTTCGCGCGCTCGGGCGTGGTCAGGACGACGCTGGCCGCGCCGTCGACGATCCCGCTCGCGTTGCCCGCGGTCACGGTGCCGTCCTTGCCGAACGCTGCGCGCAGCGCCGCGAGGGCCTCGAGCGACGTGTCGGGCTTGATGTGGTCGTCGGTGTCGACGACGACCGCGCCCTTGCGGGTCTCGATGCGCAGGGGCGCGATCTCCTCCGCGAAGCGCCCCTCCTGGACCGCCGCGGTGCCGAGCCGGTGACTGCGGAAGGCGTACTCGTCCTGGGCCTCGCGCGAAATGTCGAGGCGCCGGGCGATCTTCTCCGCCGTCTGCGCCATCATCAACCCGACCATGGGGTCGGTGAGGCTGGCGAAGAGCATGTCGTGCAGCTCGGGCGCCGTGCCGAACTTGAAGCCCTCGCGGGCGCCCCACATGACGAACGGCGCCTGGCTCATGTTCTCCATGCCGCCCGCCAGCACGGTCTCGGCCTCGCCGAGCTGGATCATCTGCGCGCCGTTCACCAGCGACTGGATGCCCGAGCCGCAGAGCCGGTTGACGGTCAGCGCCGGGACGCCCTTGGGGATGCCGGCCTTCAGGCCGACGTGGCGCGCGCCGTAGATCGCGTCGATCGAGGTCTGCAGCGCGTTCCCGACGACGACGTGGTCGATGCTCTCGGGGTCGACCCGGGCGCGCTCGAGCGCGGCGCGCGAGCTGTGGGCGCAGAGGTCGATGGCGCTCTGGTCCTTGAACTTCCCGAAGCCCGGGGTGCCGACGTACTCGCACATGGCGGTGCGAGCGCCTCCGACGATGACGACGTCCCTGTTCATGTGTCTGGTCTCGCTTTCCGGGGGGAGGTCGAGTCCTCGACCCTCCGCGGGGAACCCCTCATAAGCAAAAAGACGGCGTTCTGGGGGCTACTTCCCCGTGAAGTTCGCCTTGCGCTTCTCGAGGAACGCGGCCATGCCCTCGCGCATGTCCCTGGTGGTCGAGGCCAGGCCGAACATGTCGCATTCGATGACCTCGCCCTCCGTCTGGCTCATGTTGCCGCCGCGACGGATGGCCTCCATGCCCAGGCGCAGGGCGACCGGAGCCCGACTGGCGAGGGTCCGCGCGAGCTGCAGGGTGCCCTCCTCGAGGCGCTCGGGCTCGAAGACCCGGTTGACGACGCCGACGCGGTGCGCCTCGGCGGCGTCGAACAGATCGCCGGTCAGCACCCACTCGCGCGCGACCCCCGCGCCGGCGATGCGCGCGAGGCGCTGCGTGCCGCCGTAGCCGGGGATGATCCCGAGGCTCACCTCGGGCAGGCCCAGCTTGGCGCGGGTCGACGCCGTGCGCAGCGTGCACGCGAGGGCCAGCTCGCAGCCGCCGCCGAGCGCGAAGCCGCCCACCATCGCGATCGACGGCTTGCCCAGGTGCTCGAGCCGGGCGAACACCTGCTGGCCGAAGTAGGCGAGGTCCTTGGCCTCGAGCGGCTGCATCTCGGCGAGCTCGTTGATGTCGGCGCCGGCGACGAACGCCTTGTCTCCGGCGCCGGTCACGACGAGCACGCGCGCGCTCTCGTCGTCCTTGACCTCGTCGAGCGCATGGGCCAGCTCGGTCAGCGTCTGGCGGTTGAGCGCATTGAGCACCTTCGGGCGGTCGATCGTGATCCGCGCGATCCCGTCGACCGGCGCCTCGAGGCGGATGTTCTCGTAGCTCATTGGGATGCCTCCGGCTAGCCGGCGCGCTTGACGGTGACGCGCCGGATCTCGACGGGCTCGACCGGGCGCGACCCTTCGCCGCCCTTGTGGCAGGGCGCGTTGGCGATCGTGTCCAGGGCCTCGAAGCCGTCGGTCACCCTGCCGAACGCGGTGTACTGGCGGTCCAGGAAGCCGGCCTCGCCATGCACGACGAAGAACTGGCTGCCCGCCGAGTTCGGGTCCGACGAGCGCGCCATGCTCAGGATCCCGCGCTCGTGGTGCACGTCGTTGAACTCCGCGTCGATCTTGAAGCCGGGGCCGCCCCGGCCCCAGGTCGACGTGTCGTTGCTCTGCGTGTTCGGGTCGCCGCCCTGGATCATGAAGCCCGGGATCACGCGGTGGAAGCGCGTCCCGTCGTAGAAGCGCTTCTCGGCGAGCTCGATGAAGTTCTCGACGTGTCTGGGGGCCTTGTCCAGGAAGAACTCGAGGGTGATGTCGCCGGCGCCGGTCTCCAGTACGGCGGTGACGCCGTCCAGCTCGTGGGGCATGGGGGGTCTCTCCTTCTCGTGGGCCGCTCGTCCCCTCACTCTCCTTCGCG
>Ga0299906_10000032_pt1 | contig 137427 bp, 106 predicted proteins | sample RVTome_14_FD_200259 | JGI IMG/M metagenome (GOLD analysis project Ga0299906, IMG submission 200259) | Soil microbial communities from uranium-contaminated site in the Upper Colorado River Basin, Wyoming, United States - RVT145D125 (version 2) ...
CAGCCGTCGGTGCCATGCTTGATCATGCATCGGCACCGCGAAAAAGCGGACAGTTTTGGGTCCGCACCACCGACAGGGCCGGTCCCGTGTTTTCAGAGGGTTAGCAGGGGTAGGTCAGGAGGTCTGGGGCCAGACCGCGAGCTTCATCTCGGCGGAACGCCTGGCGCGGATCTTCAGCGTCTCCTCGGAGCTCGCCCGCACGTATTGCGGTTATCTCGAGGAGGCGTTCCTGGTCTCGTTCGTCCCGTTCTACACCCTCAAGACGGCGGAGCGGCTTCGCCGGCCGCGGAAGGTCTATGCCGTGGACACGGGGCTGCGCAACGCGGTCTGTCTGACGGGCTCTCCCGACCACGGCCGGCTGATGGAGACCGCCGTCCACGGAGCGCTCGAGCGGGTCGGTCACGACGGACTCTTCTATTGGAAGGACGAGGTCGAGGTCGACTTCGCGGTGCGCCGCGGCCTGTCGGTCCGTTCGCTGATCCAGGTCGTCGGCGAAGGGCTGGAGAAAGTCGCGGTGAGGACGCGCGAGCTCCGCTCCCTGGAACGGGCGCGGAGCGCCTTTCCGCAAGCCGAGAGGTTCCTCGTGGCCGGAAGCCTTCCCGGCCCGGGCTCGATGCCCGGGGAGGCGTCCGAGGACCCGGAGGTCCGTTGGATTCCGCTGTGGCGATTCCTCACCGAGGCCGGCGACGAGGCGCGGATCGTGGAAGGACGCTCCGCAGCGCCGGCCGCTCCGGACGGCAGCGCAGCGGACCTGGAAGAAAGGTTGCTGCGTCACGTCCGGCGCCACGGCCGCGTCACTCGGCGGGAGGCGGCGGAGCTCGGCGGCCTCTCTCGGCCCCAGGCGTCGCGTTTGCTCGGACGGCTGGTCGAAGCGGGCCGGATCGTGCGCCGCGGCACCGGCGGGGGGACGTTCTACGCGCTCTCATAGGGCGGCGGCCGGCGGTATACTCCGATGGCCACCACGATCCGTACCCCACGAGAGGAGGATGGTTTGAGAAATCCGACACCCGTCGACGATTCGCGCCTCCACCCCCTGATCCGCGAACGCTGGAGCCCGCGGGTCTTCGCCGACCGCTCCGTCGAGCCCGACGTCCTGCGCACCCTGTTCGAGGCCGCGCGCTGGGCCCCGTCGTCCTATAACGACCAGCCCTGGTCCTTCATCGTCGCCCGCCGCGACGATCCCGCGGCCTTCGAAAAGCTCCTCGGCTGTCTCGTGGAGGCAAACCGGAAATGGGCCCGCGACGCGCCCGTGCTGGCGCTCTCCGTGGCCCGGCTCGAGTTTCGCCACAACGGCAAGCCCAACCGCCACGCCTACCACGACGTCGGGCTCGCCACCGCCCAGCTCGTGCTGCAGGCCAGGGCCCTCGACGTCGCCGTCCACCAGATGGCCGGCTTCGACGTCGACAAGGCGCGGGAGACCTACCGGATCCCCGAGGGCCACGACCCGCTCACCGCCATCGCCCTCGGCTACGACCCCGAGTCGCTGCCGGAGGACGTCCGCGAGAAGGAGCTCAAGGACCGCGGCCGCAAGCCGCTCGAAGAGGTCGTCTTCGCGGGCGCCTGGGGCACGGCGGCCTTCTCGTCCTGAGCTGGCGCAGCCGACCCCTGCACCTGCGCCGAGGTGCTCGCCGCCTTCCCTGACGCCGCGCTTCCGCCAGATGATCGGTTAAGCTAATGGGTCGAAAGGAGACGAAGCGATGCCCAGACACCCTGGTCCGCTCTTCCTCGTCACCTTGATCGGATTGGCGGCTCCCGCCTTCGCGGAACCCGACCCCGCCGTTCCCCCTCCCCCCCTCCGGGTGATCGTCCACGCCGAGAATCCGGCGGCGAGCCTGTCCCGCGAGGAGGTGGCGGCCTTCTTCCTCCTCGCCGACGCTCAATGGGCCGACGGCACCTTGGCCGAGCCCGTCCACCAGCTCGCCGCCTCTCCCATCCGGGCGGCGTTCAGCGAGGCGGCCCACGGCAAGTCTGCCGCGGCCGTGCGCCGCCACCTGGCCAAAGCCCAGGTCCGGGCGCGCACGCCGCCGCCCGAGCTCGACGGCGACCGAGCCGTCGTCGACTGGGTGCGAAGCCGCCGCGGCGCCGTCGGCTACGTCTCCCTAAAGGCCCCGCTCCCGTCCGGCGTCAAGACCCTCGAGATCGACTGGAGCGAGGAGTCGGACGAGGAGGACGACGGCGAAAAGCCGGAGCGGGTGAGCCTGGTGCTCGACGCCTCGGGGAGCATGAGAGCGCACGTCGACGGCCGCTCCAAGTTCGACGTCGCGCGCGACGTGATCCTCGAGCTGCTCGAGGACTGGGACATGGAGATCGACCTCGGGCTCACGGTCTACGGCCACCGGAACGGCACCTGCGAGGACGTCGAGACCGTCGTGCCCGTCGGGCTTCCCCGGCCCGGGGCCGTGGCCGCGGCCCTGGACGCCGTCCACCCCCGCGGCAGCACTCCCCTCACCCGCGCCGTGACCATGGCCGCCGGGGACCTGGCCAGGGCGGGCAGCGACGCGGCCCGAGTCGTCCTGGTCAGCGACGGGCAGGAGACCTGCGGGCTCGACCCGTGCACCCTCGCCGCGAAGACCGCGGAGCTCGGCGTGGAGCTGACGGCTTACGTGGTCGGCTTCGACGTCCTTCGCAACGGCAAGGCCCAGGCCGAGCTGCGTTGCCTGGCCCGGCAGACCGGCGGCACCTTCCAGCTCGCCTGGGACGCCCATAGCCTGCGCTCGGCCCTCCGCGTCGCCCTGGCGCGCGCGACCGGCAAGGTGCTCCCCGTCGAGGAGCCTGCCGTGGCCGAGCGCGAGGACGAGGAGCCACGCCTCCTCGACCTCACGTTCCAGCTCGTGCCCCGCGGCGAGGTCCGGGTGCCCGACCCACGGGGGAAGGAACGCATCCTGAGGATCGAAGAGGACTTCTGGATCACGGAAACCGAGATCTCCCAGGGCGACTGGCGGCGGGTCATGGGGACCCGGCCGTCCTTCTCGCCGCAGTGCGGCGAGGACTGCCCCGTGGAGCGGGTGTGCTTTTTCGACGCCCTCGCCTTCGCTAACCGGCTCTCGGAGCTCGACGGGCGCCAGCCTTGCTACAGATTGGAAGGTTGCACCGGCAAGCCGGGAAGCGGTTGCAGGGAGGGCTACTCGTGTACCGGGGGCCTCTTCTGCCAGACCGTGGCCGTGGAGGACCCGAGCTGCACGGGCTATCGGCTGCCCACCCCCGAGGAATGGGAGTACGCCGCCCGCGCCGGCACCGACACGCCCTTCCATTGGGGCTCGGAGCTCACCGACGTCGACGCGAGCTGCGCCCGCGCCTCCGGGGTCACGCCGGTTCGAAGCTTCGCGCCCAACTATTGGGGGCTCTACGACATGCACGGCAACGTGTGGGAATGGGTGGGCTGGTCGCAGCGAGGCCTCAAGCAGTACAAGCCGCAAGCCGAGGACGACCGCCACAGGCGGCGCTCGCGGCGTGTGGCCGTCGGCGACGACGCGGCGGAGTGGATCATGGGCGGAGCCGCCTCCACGACCGTCTCCGAGTGCCAGGCCGACAGCCGGCGGACGATGACGGTGGGGACCAGCAACGGCACCGTGGGGTTCCGCCTCGTCACGACGCAACCGTAGGGACCGCGCCGCTCAGCGCTTCTCGCTCATCAGCGCCAGGGTGTTGCCGGCCGGATCCGTGAAGAACGTCATCCACAGCTCGTAGCCCTCGGCTTTGTGGACGAGGTGGGGCTCGTCCTTGAACTCCACGCCGCGCCCCTTGAGCGCCTCGTAAGCGGCGGCGACGTCGTCGACCCTGAAGTAGAGGACCGACGACGGATGGTCGAATTCCGCCTCCGGCTCCCCCACCAGCAGCCGCACCTCGCCGCACTGGAAGAAGGCCATCTTCGGCGGCGCCTCGAAGAGGAAGGGGATGCCGAGTTGGTCGCGGTAGAAGGCCACCGAAGCGGCGAGGTCCTTCGCCCGCACCGAGATCTGGCCGATTCTGGAGAGTCCGAAGTCTGCATTCGTGGTCATCTCTTGCCTCCGGTCGTGTTAGAGTACCGCATCTCAGGCGGCTACCGAGCAGCTTCCCGGCCCACCCCTACGACGGACCGTTCATACGGCTTATCCCGGGACCTCACGGCTCCGACATACGGTCCTTGCCGCTCATTTCGTCCGATTGACGCGGTCAACTGGTTCGAATGAGTCTCAATCCGTCCAGTTGACGCGGTCAACCCGGCCGAATGAGTCTCAATCCGTCCATTCGACGGCGTCGAATGAGTGAAATGAGCTCCGGGATCGCGCGCGACGCCGCCGTCGACCGTCCGGAGTAGGATAGTCTGGCGTTAAACGGTCCCGGGAGCCCGTCTTGGCGGGCACCATCAACGAGCACGGCATGGAAGGAGGTCTCGATGAAGCTCCTGAAGGTGTGGGCGTTCCTACTGACGAGCGCGGTCCTGGCGTTTCCGCTGGCGGCAGGCCATGGCCACCATGACGACGACGATGACGACGGCGGTCGCCATCGGCGCAAGCGGGTGCTCTACGGCATGGCGCACCTGGACCGTACCGGTCCGAACATGTTCTACCGGATCGATCGAAAGACCGGGGCAGCCTCGCTGATCGGGTCGACCGACCCTTCCGTGGTCCTGCGGATCAGCGCCATGGCCGTGTCGGACGACGGCGTCATGTACGCCGTCGGCGTGCGGCCCGACGTCGCGGAAACCCACGTCCTGGTGACGGTCGACCTCGAGACCGCGGCGGCCACCGAAGTGGGTCCGACCGGCCTCGAAGGCTTCTTCGGCGTCTTCCCGCAGCGCCGAGTCATGCCCGACATGACCTTCTCCGACGACGGCGAGCTCTTCGCCTACACCTTCCCCGGCGGCGGCCTGGCGACGATCGACCTCGAGACCGGCGCGGCCACGCAGAGGATCCCCCCGGGCTTTCCCGGCACCGGCTTCTTCAACGGCGGCGGCCTGGCTTTCTCGCCCGACGAGGTCCTCTATCACGGCGGCGACAGCGGGAACCAGCCGGGACAGGGGTCGGCGGGTCTGCAGGCGCTCGATCCCGACGACAGCGAGGTGCTCTTCGAGCTGCCGCTGGTCTTCCCCGCCGGCTTCGGCTCGGACCCACGGCCCAACACAATGGACTTCGAGCCCAGGAAGGGAATCCTCTACTCGCTCTTCAAGGCCAACTTCATGGAAGAGGCCACCTGGTTCGGCACCATCGATCCCGTGACCGGCGTCGCCACCGTCCTCGGACAGACCGCGGACGGCATGGCGGCCATCGCCTGGGGTCCGAAGAAGCATCGAGACGACGATGACGACGACGACGACGACGACTGATTCACTGGACCTGGAGCGACCAGCGGCTCGTGTCGCCTGACTCGAAGCCGTCGGCGAAGACGTCCCCGCCGGCCCAGGAGCAGCCTTCGCCGTTGTGGATGCAGTCGATGCGTCCGGCGCCGCCGACCACGACGTAGAGCTCGCCGTTGTGGTCCTCGGCGAAGCCGTAGGTGCCGCCGAATCCGCTCGCCCAGCACTCGGCGTCGATGGCCGCCGGATTGGCCGGATCGAGCACCGTCGTCTTCCAGATCTGGCCGCAACTGACGTCGCTGTAGAAGAAGGCGCCGTCGATGGACGGCACTTGGCTGCCGCGGTAGCGGTAGCCCGCCATGATCGCCTGGAAGCCGGGGTTGTGGTGGCACAAGATCGGGTCCCAGAAACCGCCCGCCGAGCGCGGGAACTCGCAGCTCGTCCCGGTGTCGAGGGGACAGCCGGTAGTGGGGCAGGGGGACTCGTCGTTGTTGGCCGACTCACACCCTTCGCGGCACACCCAGCCGAAGTTCACAGGAGCGGGAGTGGCCGCCCGCTTGAGGTTGATCTCCTCCCACTTGTTCTGCCCCACGTCGCCCAGGTAGATATCGCCCGTCGCCCGGTCGAAGGTGAAGCGGAAGGGATTGCGCAGCCCGAGAGCCCACACTTCGTCGCACGCCGGCTCCTGGCCGAAAAAGGGGTTGTCGGAGGGCACCGTGTAGTTGCCGGCGCCGACGCCGCAGTCGTCCGGCGCCCCGGCGAGGGGGTCGATGCCGCGCACGTCGAGACGCAGGATCTTGCCGGCGAGGGAGTCGGTGCGCTGGCTGTCGCCGTTGGCGCCTTCAAAGCTGTCGCAACCCCCGCCGCCGTCGCCGGTGGAGACGTAGAGGAAGCCGTCCGGCCCGAAAGCGAGCGTGCCGCCGTTGTGGTTGCCCGCCGAGGAGTGCTCGATGATCAGGATCGTGGTGGCCGTGGCGGGATCGGCGACGTCCGGGTTCGCGGCCGAGTGCTCGTAGCGCTCGATGACCACGTCCCCGTCGCCGCGGGTGTAGAAGACGTAGAACCGGCCGGTCATGGCGTAGTCCGGCTCCACCGCCAGCGACAGCAGGCCCCGCTCGCCGCCGGCCAGGACCGGGCCGCCGACGTCGTCGCGCAGGTCGATGAAGGGGGTCGGCAGGATGCCGGCCTTGCCGTCCCAGACCAGGATCGCCCCTTGCTGGGTGGCGATCAGACGGCGCCCTCGGCCGTCGTCCGGATCGACGAAGGCGATAGGCGTGCCCATGCCGGGCGGGAACTCGCCGGCGGAGACGAGGGTCGAGATGTCGACGGGAAGGTCCGGCGAGCAGCTCACGCCGCACGATTCGTTGAAGCAGGCGGTCGCGCCCTGGGCCACGGGGGCGGCCAGGAGCGCGACCGCTGCGGAGAGGGCGACTGCGGTGCCACGGAACCTGCTGATCTTGTTCATGCCTGAATCCTCCATAGAGATATCGATCCTACTCTATGTGCCCCGGGCGCGCAACCGTAGGTGCCCCGGGGCCGCAACCGCCCATCTTCCTTGCAGGCAGGCGCCTGCCGGTCAGGCGCGCCCGGCGAAGGCGCCAGAAGCGTCGGCGGAATAGGGCCTGTACTCCGCCGAGAGCTCCTCCATTCCGACGATCTGGTCCGCGATCGCGAGCAGACCGCGCTTGCGCAGGAGCTCGCGCTTGAGCTCGCGCACCTGCGCGTCCGTTCGTTTGCCGTCCTTGGTCAGCTCCTCTATTTCCTTCTCCGTCAGCGGATAGAGTGGATTATCACGGATTCGCTCCGCGGCCTTTTCTTCGAATTTGCGCGCCGTCTCCTCGAAGGATTTCTTGCGCGCGATCTCTTCGTCTCCGTAGAGCCACAGGAACGCGCGCAATTGGACCACCTCGGAAGTGATGGCCTGTGCCCGATTGATCGCCTTCTGCTCGAACACCGATTTGGCGATGGTTTCGTGATTGACGACTTTGCCGATGACGTTGCGCCGGAAGACCTGGTCCTTCGGGGTACCGTCGAACGGGACCACGAGGGGAACGTAGTACTCGAACTCGATCGTCGCGTTGCCGGCAGTCTTGCGCAGCTTCTCTTCCGCTTCGAGCTTCTCCTCGTCGCTGAGCTCGCTCTCGACGAGGGCGAGCTCGCAGATCGCGTACTCCAGCGCGTCCGAAACCTCCAGCCAGGCCTTGATGACGAAGATCAACACGTCGAAGACGACCAGGAAAGCGGTCTCCGGATAGCGGCTGAGCATCGTGTAGATCTCCCCCGCGTCGTCGATCAGCTCACGCACGACCTCCCTCGGGTCTCCGGTGTCGAGCGCCTTGACGAACGGCCGTGGGAAACGCTTGATGATCATCTTGCCGTCGCGCGCGAGGATAGGTCCGATCGGGAAATCGTTTTCCGGCTGGGTCTCGTCGGCGAGCCACTTGTCGTACACGTACTCCATCGACGTCCAGTAGTCCTTCGACGCCTCAGATAGCCATTTGAAGTCGCCCATCGACAAGGCCGCGACGCCGCCGACGATGCCGCGGAAATCACGGGCCACGGCGGCCAACGGCCCCTCGGTGGTCATGAAGAAGAACCCGAATCGGATCATCGAGTCAGTGTCAAAGCTTATCCGGCCGCTGAGAACCCCGTGGGAGGCCCAGATATCGAGGAATCTGGACAGCGCGATCCAGGCATTGTACGCCCCATCCCTGACTTCCTCGACGTCGTCCGCCCCCGCGAGGGCGGCATCCCAGGCAATGAACAGAGGTAGGGCAGCCGTCGCCGTGGTGCGGTCAATGACCGTCGTCGACAGCAGCTCATTGGCCGAACGCTCACCAGGCTTCCCGGTGACGTTGTCGAGCGCCTCGACGATCAAGTCGCGCGATTTCGCGGCGTCCTCGAAGCCGCGATTGGCGACCCGTCTGGCGAAGTTTTCGGAGAACTTACCGAAGGTCCCTAGTGTTCTTCCTGCTGCCTTGACCACCTGTTCGGCTACGCGCGCGGTCGCACCGACCGAGACGTTGGCGGTCGCCAGTCCGATGTTTGGAGTGATCACGAAAGGCGCCCAGCAGACGTCGTTCAGCTTGCGCCAAGCATTGACGAATCCATTGCCGTTATTACTCATCATGACCTCTGCGATCAGCTCCGAGCTTACGAGTTAAACGTGTTAAACGTGTCACCTGCATCACTGCCATCTTCCCTGGCTTCGTCAGACGTTGCTCAACCCGTGTCCGCCTCAAGCAGCCGGATCAGACCCGGCAGACCGCTGCCGCGCAGGCACAACGGCATGGAACCGCTGTGAGATCGGACGTGCAACGTCATGTGTACCTTGGGAATGAACCTGTATATCCCCTGCGGCCTCACGCCGTCGACGGCGACAATCACCTGGGACGCTCCGTCTTCAAGCTCTCTGATCTCCCAACGGACCGGCCCTTGGAGGAAGGACCCGGACGCGTCGATGTCGAGACGAAACACCTTGCCGTTAGTCCAGCCGGTCTTGGCGAGCTCATCGCCAGTGAGCTCCCGCGGCGCTGCCATCCGTTCCTCAATACTCGCCAAGGGCTTACCGGCAAGGGCGAGAGGCGCGAGCGTATACTCGAACGCAACGACAGCATCGGTGAAGGGATCCTTGACCGGCCGCCGATTGAACATCTTGCCATGACGCCACCAGACGTTCCAGTCAGCGTAGACGGCTTCCAAGACGGCGGTCGGCGACGCGGCGATGAAGTCCACGGTCAGCGAACCAAAAACATGAGGCCAACGCTCGCCGTGATGCGGGCTCGCCGGGTCCGCGACCACCATCCACTTGACGTAATGCTCATCGCCGGGAGTGTCGTGAATTCGATCACGGATCCTCCCGGCTCGGCGTTTCGCGGGTTTCACGGGCTCGCGCATTCGTTGGTCCTTCCGGTCCGCATAGCGAAGGCGAATCGCGCTCGATCGTCGCGCTCGCTACGGCTTCTTGAAAATCTCCGGTCTTGCCGTGAACAATCCGATGAAAACGAGAAGCGTCGGGATCAGCGGAATCGGCAGTTGCTTCGCCAAGAGAGTGGTGATGGAGTCGTTCAGCCCGATCCACGAGGCAATCGCCAGCGCCGAGTACCAGGCCCATTTCAGCCGCGCGCGAACGCCGAAGAACGACAGCACCATCACCGCCAACCCGGCGTTCATGACGTTGACGTACTGGATGTGCTCGCCGACGTGGAGCTTGACGGCCAGATCCGCGTTCCATTCCGCGAGCTGGTCGTACGTGAACGGCGGGTTGGTGGGCCCGGGCGGTAGCTGCGCCGCCAACCAGTTCTTGTCCGGATTGAGGGCACTGATCTGAACCGCAACGAACATGATCGTGCCCACCGTGAAAGGGAATGCCCCGGCGATGGTGGCCAGAAGGGTCCCGAACCTCAGTCTCGTTGGCAGATCCGCGCCTGAAGCCATGCACACTCCTCCTCAACGGTCCGGAGTCGGTTAAATAACACGCCTCCTCGAGCTGGCGTCTGTAGAGAGGCGTTCACCAAGCTGTCGGTCGACATTCTAACGGGCGGAGTCGGATATGTCAAGAGGATCCCTGGATACCTCACGTCCCCCCCCGCTGGCGGATCCGAGATCTAGGAATGGACTAGATCCGGATCGTCGGCGGCTGGGGCCTACGAAGCCTGGATCGGCGCTCGGCCTGGCGCAGAGCGTCTACGCCTTTCGCCTAGCGAGCCGGAACCGGCGGATTCTCCGCCAGCACCTTGCGCAGGATGGCGATGTTGTCGCGGTGGCCGGTGAAGCGCGCCGTCACCTTGCCGCGGACGGGGTAGCCGAGCAGGTAGAGGTCGCCCACCACGTCGAGGATCTTGTGGCGCACGAACTCGTCGGCGTAGCGCAGCTCGGTGTTGATGACGTCGTCCTCCCCCACCAGGATGCAGTTGTCGAGGCGCCCGCCAGAGCCCAGGCCGAGCTCGCTCATCATCTTCAGGTCCTTCATGAAGCCGAAGGTGCGGGCCGAGGCGATCTCCTCCTTGTAGGCGGAGAACGAGGAGAGCTCGAGCTCGTAGCGCTGCTCGCCGATCGGCGGCGGGTAGCGCAGGTGGTAGGAGACGGCGAAGCCGTCGTAGGGCTCGAGCGTCAGGCTCTTCTCGCCCTCGCCGACCTCGTAGACGCGGTCGACCACCAGCTCCTTGCGTGCCACCCGCTGGCCCTCGACGCCCGCCTCCTCGATCACCCGGCAGAACTCGATCGCCGAGCCGTCGAGCACCGGGATCTCGCCGTGGACCTTGATGAAGAGGTTGGTGATGCCGCGGGCGTGGAGCGCCGAGAGCAGGTGCTCCACCGTCTTGATCGACTCGCCGTCGCGGGCCAGCGTGGTGGCGTAGTCGGTGTCGGCGACCTCGGAGACGTGGGCCGGGATCACCGTCTCGGCCGGCAGGGTGAGGAAGTGGATGCCGCTCGAGGGCGGCAGCGGCTGGATCACCATGGCCGTGCGCTTGCCCGAGTGCAGGCCGAGGCCGTAGATCACGGTCGAGCGCTTGATCGTCTTCTGGTGCTGGCGGCCGTTCCTGACGATGGGCAGCAGCGGCGGCGGCGCCAGCTCGCTGGCGATGTCGAGCCGCTTGCGCACCGAGGGCTGCACCGTGTCGGACGAGCGGCGCCGCCTCAAGGCGCCGTGTACGGCCTCCAGCACCTGGGCGTACGACAGCGGCTTCTCGAGGTAGTCGAGCGCCCCCATGCGGATCGCCTTGACCGCCGTCGACACCGTGCCGTGGCCCGAGATCATGATCACCGCGGCCCGCGGGTCGTGCTCGCGCAGCTCCTGCAGCACCTCGAGCCCGTCGCGGTCAGGCAGCCAGATGTCGAGGAACACGACGTCGGGCTGCTCTTCCTTGTAGAGGTCCAGGCCCTTGAGGCCGCTGGCGGCCGAGAGCGTGGTGAATCCCTCGTCGGCGAGGACGTCGGCGACGGTCCCCACGATGCCGGGCTCGTCGTCGATGATGAGTACCGTGTTCGACATCGTCTTGCCTGCGCTCCCCGGGATGGCGATCCCTCGTCCGCGGGTCTGGGAGATCTTATCGCAGCTCTCCGGTGCGATGGGAGGGCAGCAACGCCCGCGAGCGCAGGTCCTGCAGTCCAGGCTTTCTTGCCAAAATCTCTGCCAACCCGCCGTTGAGGCATTTGTCGGCCGAAGATCGTCTTAAGGCTAACGCAGATCACGGCACCGCTGAATCCTACCAGCCACGGACTTCGCGGACGTCTACGCGCAGTGTTTCTGGGCGTCCCGAGTCGTCCGGGACGCCCGCACACAATGTCACTAGCCGTCCCGAGACTTCCGGGAAGCCCGCTCACAGTGTGGGCAAACGTCCCGAGACTTCCGGGAAGCCCGTTCACAGTGTGGGCAAACGTCCCGAGACTTCCGGGAAGCCCGCACACAGTGTGAGCAGACGTCCCGAGACCTCCGGGAAGTCTGCCCACAGTGCTTCAACGCGTCCCGGAGCTTCCCGGAAGCCTCGAAGCATTGCAATACAAGACGCGGGCCGCAGCGGGAGCCCAAATGCATTGCATTACACGATCCCAACTCTTGCCAGTCCACGACAAACATTGCATCACACGATCCCGGAATCCCGGAACGTCGTCTAGCACTGTGAGCAGGCGACCAGACGGTCTCGGATCACCTTCAAACATTGCATGAAGGTGATCCTGGCGCCTTGGCGCCCGTCGACGAGGCGCCAAGGATCTCGGCGCCGTCCGCAGTGGCACCTCGGGGGCTCTTGCGGCCAGGCTGTAACTTCGCAGCCGCTGGCGCGTTCAATAGAGCGGACCTGCCGAAGAGGAGGATCAGCCATGCCAACTCGCCAAGCTCCCGCCACGTTGGCTCTCGTCCTGGTGGCGCTCACGACCAGCGGCTGCATGACGTCCGCGAGCTCTCTCGCTCCGCTGCGCACGGAGATCGAGCAGCAGTTGCCCGGGGCCCGGTTCGACTCGGAGTTCCAGCTCAAGCTGGGCAGGATGTCCCTGGGGCTCGCCAAGAAGGTCATGTCGGCCGTCGAGGAAGACGAGGAGCTCGCCTTCCTCCGAGACATCCACAAGATCGAAGTCGCCGTCTACCGGACCGAGGCCCTGCCCGCGGCCAGGACAGCCGCTTTCGCCATGCCACAGGGGCGTCATCTCAAGAAGAAGGGCTGGATGACGGCCGTCGAGAGTATCGCCGACGACAGCGTCACCTGGGTCCTCTTCCGCGAGCACGACGAGCGCATCCGCGGCATCCTGGTCGTCGCCCTCGACGACGACGAGCTCGTGCTGGTGAAGCTCACCGGAGACATCCAGGGCATCTTCGACAAGTTGATGGAGGAAAACCTCCTCGACGTGCCGGGGGTCATCGAGGCGGATCTCGAGCCGGAGCCGGGCGAGCCGATCGCGACCATCGAGGCGAACTGACGGCGGCAATTCGACTCCGGCGTCAGGGCCGCTGGCGCGGCCCTCGGGCAGGCACGGGGGCCTGCCCCTACCCCAGACGAGCAGCGACGCGCCCGGTCCTGCTGCGTCCCTCCGGCTGGCTCCGGATACGCCGGCCATGTCCCCTACCCGCTACTGCGTCGCGCAGCGGCGGCCGCCGAGCTCTGCCCTCGCGGCGCAGGGTTGAAACCCTGCGCTGGACGCGGACGACCGTGACGAGCTCGTCACCGTCAACTACGACACGCTGGTCTCGACGCGCCAGGGCCTCGAGAGCCTCTTCAAAGGCGGGGGCTTCGGCCGCACCATCCTCTGGGTCGGCCGCACCACGGAAGGTCTCTTCCATCTCGCCGGCGAGGACGAGCTCGCCGAGCGCATCCGGACGTCGACCCGGCGGACGGCGCGCCCCTCGGAGGAACCGGCGGACGAGCCGCCGGCCGGGGAGGCGCCCTCGGAGGGCGAGCCGCCCTCCGAGCTCCCCGCGACCGAGACGCCGCCGGCGTCCTGACGCTTGATAATCTCCTCGCCTGGGCGGCCGGCGGGCCGCGGCCGCCCAGGCCCTTTTCTGTCTCAGTGGGGTACGCGTGAGAGTGTCCAGGGAGAAGGTACTCGACGGGGAGTCTCCGTGACGCAGGCAGCCGACATCGAACGGTTCTTCCGGCTCAAAGGCCCGGTCCGGGACGTCGAGCTCTCGCTGCCTCTTCGCGAAGGCGTCAATCCGGTGGGAAGCGACCCTTCCAACCACCTGATCCTGGACCAGGACGGGGTCTCGCGAGCCCACGCGTTGCTGGTCGTCGAGCCCGGCCGCTTGCTGGTGGTCGACCTCGACAGCAAGAACGGGACCTTCGTCAACTCCCGCCGCGTTCGTCAGGCCGAGATCTCCACGGGCGACACAGTCGGTTTCGGCCCGGTCGAGCTACGGCTCGAAGAGCTCCATCCCGAGGACGCCCGGCTGGCGGTCGAGCTCCCCGCGGCCGCGGCGGATCGGCAGAGGGGCCCGCAGGACCCCGACACCACGCTGACGGCGCGCCGCGAGCGCGACGACCGGCTGCAACGATGGCTCGGCCTGGTCGGCGGCTTCCTCGAGCGGTTGCGCGGCGCGCCCGGAGGCGACGCGGGCTCAGCTCTGTCGCTGCTCACCGAGGCTCTGGGCGCCGAAGGCGCCTGCGTCCTCGACCTTTCCGGGACGAATCCGGCAATCCTGTCCTCCTGCGGCGAGATCGATCCATCGGCCCTGGACCAGATCGCCGGCGCTTGGCACCGCCAGCCGCGCCGCCCAGAGCCGCGCCACGTCTTCGCGACGCGGCAAGCCGCGACGGGTGTGCTCTCCCGAAATTCCGAGTCGCCGCGCTGCCTCCTGGTCTGCGGCGACTTCGCGGACCGCAAGAGGAGCGAGCCGCTCCTCGCCACGCTTCTCGACCTCTACCTCCATCTGCGCCCCGCGACGCCTCCCACCGCCCGGCAGGCGCCCGCGGCGTCGCTTCCGGAGGTGAGGTTTCCGCCGGCCTACGTTCCGGGGGTCTCAGCGGCGATGGCGGCGGTCTACGCGCGGATGCGTCCCGTGCTGCACAGCGACGTGCCGGTGCTGATCGTCGGCGAGACCGGGGTCGGCAAAGAGCTGCTGGCGCGCTCACTCCACCTCTCCTCGCTCCGCCGGTCGGGCCCGATGGTGGCCGTCAACTGCGCCGCGATACCCGCGGAGCTGCTCGAATCGGAGCTCTTCGGCATTGGGGACCGCGTCGCCACCGGCGTGGCCGGGCGCCGCGGCGTCTTCGAGCAGGCGGCGGGGGGGACGTTGTTCCTCGACGAGATCGCGGAGATGCCGGTGGAGCTGCAGGTCAAGCTGCTGCGGGTGCTGGAGGACCGGGAGCTTCGGCCCCTGGGAGAGCGTCCGCGCCCGATCGACGTCAGGGTCCTCGCCGCCACCAACGCGGACCTCGGCGCCCAGGTCGAGGCCGGCCGATTTCGCCGCGACCTCTACTTCCGCATCGCCGGATACGTGCTCGAGATCCCGCCGTTGCGCCGGCGCCGCGAGGACGTCCCGGTGCTGGTCGAAGGCTTCCTCCGCCGCTTCTGCGCCGAGGTCGGCAAGCCGGTCCGCGGCGTCACGGTGCGCGCCCTGCGCGCCCTGGTGGCGCGGGACTGGCCGGGCAACGTGCGGGAGCTGGAGCACGAGGTCCGGCGTCTGGTCTATCTCTGCGCGCCGAACCAGGCGATCGAGGCGTCGATGCTCGAAAGCCCCGCCGAGAAGACGCCGGTGCCTTCGCCCGCGGCGACGGCGACGGCGCCGTCCGCCGCGAGCGGCGAGCTGGATCTGGACCTCAAGAGCATCGAGCAACGGGTGATTCGCGAGGCGCTGCGGCGGGCGCGCGGCAACCAGGTGCGGGCGGCGAAGCTGCTCGGCGTCTCGCGCCACGTGCTGCGCCGCAAGATCGACCGCTACGAGCTCCACGACTGGTTCGCCGAGCCGAAGAGCTGACCGGCGATTCCACATCGTCCGCTCCACCCTGTGCGCTTCCGCGCAATCTGCTCGAGTCTCGACAGGCGTCCTGCGCGGATCAGAGCAGCGCCTGAGGCTGTTGCAGGTCTCGATCGGTCGCCAAGCCGCTCGACGCTCCGATCCCTTCCTGGCACCAGCCTTGCGTGAGCAGGGGCGAGAGCCGGGAGATCAACTCACGACAGCTCACTACGACGAACGGAGGAAACACCACATGAGAAGGAACCCTGCACTTGGCCTCGTCCTGCTGATCGGCACGCTAACAGCCGCTCCGATCCCGGCAAGAGGGCTCACCAAGGATTTCACCGGCGGGCTCACGCCCCGTCGCATCAGCGTAATCGAAGCCCATCACGATTTCTGGTACGGCAACAACACCGGCGCTGCAAACGACGTCGCAGCCTTGGGATTCCTAGCCATCAAGATCTGGCCGACGGTTGGTATCCTGTCACAAGACATGCTGAACGTTTACAACAATCCAAATTTCGACGTCATCGTCATGCGTCCGCTGCAAAACGCCGGAACGGACGACCGTGGCGTGTGCAACCACGCAACCAATACCTATATGTTTCATTGGGAGAACATTGACTATGGGTGGGTGGCTCAGCAGCTCTACGCCAACATCGGACACTTGCAGAAGGTAGTGATTCTCTCGGGATGGGAGAATGATTGGCAATTGAAGGGCATAAACTGTCTTAACCGCACTCCATCACCGGCTGAGATCAACGACTATAAGGCGATGCTGAACGCCCGCCAGACAGGAATCGCCAATGCTCGCGCGGCGAATCCGACGGCGAACCTCAAAGTGTACCACGCGGTAGAGGTCAATCACGTCTTGAGCTCATCCTGGCGGGTCATCGACAACGTCGTTCCCACCCTCACTTCCCCACCTGACATGATTTCATTTTCCGCCTGGACGGTCAACCTTCCCTCCGTTACGATGACTAGCGCGCTCGATCGAATTCAACTTCGATCAGGGCTCCCTCGCAATCGCATGTTCATCGGTGAATGGGGCCATCGGGAATATCCGAACGGATGGCCCACTCCGCCCCTTTCCGATCAATATGGACCTATATACGACGAGCTCGACGAGGCTTTCGAATGGGGAGTGCTGCTCGGGTTTATGTGGCAGTACCGTGATGAATTCCCCAATGCTCAAGGATTCTGGCTTCGCCGACAGGACGGCACTCTCTCAACGGCTTTTCAGGCGCTGCAGTACCTTCGCTCGAAATGGGAATTCTTGAAATGAGCGGACAAGTGGCGACAGAAAGGAGTCGGCTCTCGACCGACATCTTCGTAGCACTGGTGCAGACGTCATCGTACCGTGCTTGGCGCTTCTGGCGCTGGCAGGAGGACACCACCTGGGACAGCGAGGTCAGCCACACCCCCGAGATGGTCAGCTACCTGGCCCTGGGCACCAACGGCACCCTGAACGCCGATCCGGTTCCCTTCGGCAGGTGCTCGCCGTCGAGCGACACCCTCTGCCTGCAAGAGAACCGCTTCGGCGTCCAGATGGACTGGTTCGATCCTCTGACCGGCCAGAGCGGCAGCGGTCGGACCGTCGTCCACCCGGCGTCCGACATCGGGGGCTTCTTTACCTTCTCCGGCACGGAGAATATCGAGGTGGTGATCAAGATCCTCGACGGCGAGGGCACCAACGGCAATTTCTGGGTCTTCTACGGCGGCATGACCACCTTGCACTACACTTTGACGGTCACCGACACCGACACCGGCGTCGTGCGGACCTATCAGAACACTGCCGGAGATCTCTGCGGCGATGCTGACATCGGCGCGTTTCCCAAGCTGACTGCGGACGGCGACGTGCTGATGGACGCGTTCGAGTCTCACGCCGGCGATGCCCTGCCGAGCAAGACGTCGGGCAGTTGCACGTCGGGGCCGAACCACGTCTGCCTGCTAGACCGGTTCAGGGTCGAGGTCAAGCGCAGCGGCCTGCTGCAGCCGGCCCTCGAGCTGAGCAAGGAAAGCGGAGTCTTTTCGTTCACCAACGGCTCGCCGGACAACCCGGAGGTGGTGGTGAAGATGCTTGACGGAACGCCGGTCAACGGAATGTATTGGGTTTTCTACGGCTCCCTCACGTCGCAGGGCTACCAGGTCGTGGTCACCGATACCGTCACCAGCGCTGTTCGTACCTACAATCCACCGGCTTCGCACTGCGGAGAAGCGGATATCTTGGCCTTTTAGGGCAGCCGGCAGACGCCGTCGGCCTCAAGGCCGGGATCGGCGCCCAGCTCATCGCTATTGGCTAGCTTTGGGGGACTCCGAGAATGGGTGGGCTCGCAGCCAGCTCTGGAGGCGGGCCCGCCGTCTCCGGGTGATCGGGCTGTCTCCGGTGAGCAGGGCCAGGGCCTCCGCGGCCAGCGCGGAGGCCCGCCGGCGCTCAGCGGGTCCCAAGGCCGTGGCCAACGCGAAGCGGGCCGCGGATGCGAGACCGGGCCAACGATCGGCCCGGCCCTCCTCGAGCGCCCTCTCCAGATAAGGCCGTGCGCGCTCCGGCTGCCCCAGCCCCACATGGGTCTCGCCCAAGGCAATCAGCAGCGCGGCAAAGTCCTGATCGTGCACGGGGGGCGCCTCCTCGACGGACGCCCAGGCGCGCTCGAGGTGCTCCAGAGCTTTGGCATACTCCCCTTCGGCCACCGAGAGCCGGCCGAAGGCAACCTCGGTGTCGCGGTCGTCTCCCGGCCGCCGCGGGCCCGCTTCGCGGATCGCCGCGTCCTGTTCCAGATAGGCCCGCGCCTCGTCGAAGCGCAATTGGTCAAGCATGGCGTATCCGAGGCCGGCGAACAGGTGGCCCATGATGGGGTGCGATTCGCCGAAGCCGGCCCGGGCCAGAGGAAGAGCCCGGCGCAGGAAGCCTTCCGCTTCCGACGGACGATCGAAGAAGCGAATCAGGATGTCCGCCCTGTTGATGAGGAGGTAGGTCAGGTCGCGGTGCTCGCCGTAGAATTCCTCCGCGATCTCCAGGCACCGCGTCGTGACCGCCAGCGCATCCTCGTAGCGACCTGCTACGACATATGCGTACGACAGGTTGTTGAGGCTGGGAGCGAGATGGATCGGGTTCCAGCGGCCGTAGGCCGCGGCCAGGTCGCGAGCTCGCTCGAGGTAGGCGATCGCCTCTTCGATGCGGTCGTGGTCGTTCGCAATGGGATGAGCGAGGTTGTTGAGCGCGCTCCCGAGCCGGGAATCCTCCGGTCCCCAAATCCGCTCACCGATCTCGACCGCACGCCGCGCGAGCGCCTCCGCTTCCGCGGGCCGTCCCATGGACAGAGCGAAAACAGACAAGTTGGTGTAGACCTCGATCTCGGTCTCCTCATGGCCGGAACCGAGCGCCGAGAGCGCGGCTTGCGCGAAGCGCTGCCATTGGCGGGCCTCTTCGTGACGCGACCGGAGATAACCCACGGTCATGACGAGCAACGCGTAGAGACGCGCCTGGACCGGCCGGTCGCCCGCCGCGATCGCCGGCAACAAGGCTCGTTGAAGGGTCTGTTCCGCGGCGCTCGTGTCGCCCAGCGCGCGGAGCTGCTCCCGCGCCAGAAGCGTCAAGGCTCGCGCCTGCCAGAAAGCGATGCCCTGGCGCTCGGCTTTTTCGGCGCTGCGCTCCAAGGCAGCCACGTCCACCGGTCTCCCGATACGGCTGCGGGCGTACTGCTCCTCCACCTCCGTTCGGATTGTGCCGATCACCTGGCGGCTCTCCGCGTCGGCCGGAGGAGGAACGAGGATCGTCAGCTCGAGCCGATCAGCGCAGGGCGCGAGCGTGCTCAGCCTGTGAGTCCCCGCCAAGGCTCTCGCCACGACTTCCCGATCCGCTCCCGTCAGCTCATTGGTCAAGGCACGGACTTCCTCGAGGCGACCATCGAGGCACAGCATCCGCAGATCGAGCATCCGGTTCGACTGCTCGCCGAAGACGTAGGTGGCCTCACAAGCTTCCCGGCGCATGTCGACCCAATCCCGCGCGTACTCGTCCAGCGCCCGCTCGACGTCGTGATAGACCTCCTCGGCAAACGGCAGGCCGGTCTCGAGAAAGGCCCGCCGGATCGCGCTTTTCTTCCCGTCGTCCCAGACCTCGGCGAGCCTTAGCCGGAAATCGCCGCAGACCGGCTTGCGCTCGACCGTCAGCTCGTGGTAGCCGGCGACGGCGCCAAGCGCCAGCAGGGCGCCCGCTGCGGCGAGCCGTCGGTTCCTGGTCTGCCGCGGGTCGCGCGTCAGCTCCCGCAACAAGTCGGCCATCGTCGGATGGCGCTCTTCGGGCTCCGCGCTCAGTCCCCGCCGGAGGGCCTGCCGCACCCGGCCCGGAACGTGCGGCGCGGCGCCCGGGCGAATTTCGGCGGTACGATCGCCGTGCTCTGAATCCGCACCGGCGAAGGGGTGCTCCCCGTAGAGAGCTTCCCAGAGCGCGACGCAGAAGCTGTACTGGTCGCTGCGCGCGTCCACGGGGCGGCCCCGGATGCGCTCGGGCGCCAGGTAGGCTGGGGTGCCGATGCAGGGAACGTCGCCGGCGCCCCCTTCAAGCCCCTCGGCGTCGGGGCTGAGCCGTGCCAGGCCGAAGTCGAGCACGCGCGCGACCCCGTGGCGGTCGATCATGACGTTGCCCGGTTTGAAGTCCAGGTGCACGAGCCCGGCAGCGTGCGCGGCGGCCAGCCCGCGGCCGGCCTGGGCGAAGACCGACAGGGTCTCGCGCCACGGCCGCTCCGGCGCCTCCAGCCAGTCCCGCAAGGTCTCGCCGTCGACGTATTCCATGGCGATGAAGGCGCGCTCCCCGAAGGTGCCGACGTCGTGGACGGCGACCACGTTCGGGTGGGACAGCCGGGCCATCGCCTGGGCCTCGCGGCGGGTCTCGGCCGCGGCCTGACGCGGATCCGTCCTCCGGCGCAGCAGCTTCACCGCGACCTTGCGATCGAGATCCGGATCGTAGGCGGCGTAGACGGTCCCCATGCCGCCGCCGCCGACCCGGTAGAGCACGAGGTAACGGCCCAACCGCGTGCCGGGCTCCAACCTGTCCGCGGCGAGCTCGTGAAGTCCCGCGGTCTCGAACGGGATCCGCCGCAAGTCGTCGAGCGTTCTCGTGGTCCGGGGCGCCATCGCCGGTTCTCCCTGTCGGGACATACGCGCCGGCCACGCGCGCCTCATCTACTCACCCGGGATCGTGGGCTGGTCGATCTGACTTCTCGGATCTGTGGCATCATATCGCGGCTCCCCGGTTGGCCATGTCGAGGGGCAGCCCGGAGAGAGCTTGAAGATGCGCGTGACGGAAGACGAGTTCGAAGCCCTGGTGACCCGCGCCCTCGAGCAGCTCCCGCCGGAGTTCGGCGAGCTGCTCGACAACGTGGCGGTGGTGATCGAGGACGAGCCCGACGACGAGACGCTCGACGAGCTCGGCGAGGACGAGATCCTCGGCCTCTACCGCGGCGTGCCGCTCGCCGCGCGCGACTCCTTCTACTCCGCCCTGCCCGACGAGGTGGTGCTCTACCGCGGGCCGCTGCTGCGCGCCTGCCGCAACCGCCGCGAGCTGATGTGGGAGATCCGCGACACGCTCGTCCACGAGCTCGGCCATCACTTCGGCCTCTCCGACGAGGAGATGCCGTATTGAGCGGGAAGAGCGGGACCGTTGCAGCCGGCCGCGCAGTGGCGGTATGCTCCCGGGCACACAATGTGAAGGGCCGAGTCTCGCCGTGACGGAAACCGCCTGCGCACCGCACTCCTACCCCTGCAACCTGCGGCTCGCCGACCTGGAGGTTGGCCTGCGCCTGATGACGGCGGACGACGAGGAGAAGCTGCTCGCCTTCGCCCGCCGGCTGCCCGAGCACGACCTGCTCTTCCTGCCCGTCGACATCACCCGCCGCGAGACCGTGCGCGCCTGGATCGCGAACGTCGAAGCGGATCGCACCTCGACCGTGCTCGCCGAGGTCGACGGCGAGCTCGCGGGCTACGGCAGCCTGCACCGCTCCGAGCTCCTCTGGATCCGCCATCTCGGCGAGATCCGGATCCTGGTCAGCTCCCGCTACCGCGGCCAGGGCGTGGGCGGCGAGCTCGCCCGCCAGGTCGTCGAGCTCGCCCGCGCCACCGACCTGCACAAGCTCATGGTCAACATGATGAGCACTCAACGCGACGCCCAGGCCCTTTTCCACCGCCTCGGCTTCATCCCCGAAGCCCTGCTCAACGACTGGGTCATCGACCGCGCCGGACGCATGCACGACCTCATCGTGATGTCGCGCGAGGTCGCCGACGTCGAGCTCGACGACGAGCCGGAGGGATAGCGACAGTTTTTGCGGCCGGCTGACGCGTTTTGTCCATTTCGGCACGACGGACGTGCCTGTTCGGCACGCCGGACGCGTCATCCGGGCACCATCCGGCGGATGGACGGCACGTTGCCCTCCGAGCAAGCTCCGTCCGGCGGCGTTCCCGGCGCTTTACCGCCCCCGAAGCCGTCGAACAGGCCCCTGGCCGATCCTGGCACGGGGTTTGCTTCTATTAGTAGCCAGCGTGATCAAGACGATCACACGAAGCGCCTAACCAGGACGATTCGTCTGACCTACCGAATTCGTAACGCTTGTTCGTTATCACGCCATATACGACCTACCCTTTTTCCCACCCCAGACATCCTACCTACCACGGCCACCCCGACACAAGGGGTGGCCCCGCCCACATCTGGGCCGCTCGATCTACTCCGGCAGGACGGGCAGCGAGCCGTCCGCTCGGGCGTCGGTCTCCTCACGCTGCCGCCGCCGCGGACAGGTGGCGCAGCTCAGGGATTCGCCGCCGGGCCCCAACACGTCCGGCCCGCCGCACGAGCCGCGGAGGCAGCGTCCGGAAAACAGGACGCCTACCGACATGACCAGCATTGCGGCGGCGAAGACCGTGAGGGTGAAGAGCAGGATCGCGATCATCGGTGGTTCTCGGTGGCGTCCCGCTCGAAGGCGGGCGTCGCGAGCTCGTGGAAGCCGCCGTCCTCGCGGACCAAGAATAGCACCGCCAGCCCTTCCCGCGCCGCCACCTCGAAGCCTTCGTCCGGCCCCAGGACGATCAGCGCGGTGGCCCAGGCGTCAGCCACGGCGCACCGCGGATGGACGACGCTGACCGAGGCCAGGCGATGGCCGACGGGGCGGCCGGTGCGCGGGTCCATGAGGTGCGAGATCCGCTCGCCGTCGACCTCGCGGTAGTTGCGGTAGTCGCCCGAGGTGGCGAGGGCGGCGCCGCCCAGGGGCACGATGCGCTGCACCGTGCCGCGAGCCACTGTGCCGCGGGCCATCTGGGGACGCTCGACGCCGATGCGCCAGACCTGGCCGCGGTCGTTGCGCCCGGCGGCGCGCACCTCGCCGCCCACCTCCACCATGAAGTCGCTCTCGCCGAGGGCCGCCAGCGTCTCGGCCACGCGGTCGACGGCATAGCCTTTGGCGACCGCCGAGAGGTCGCAGCGCACGTCGGCGCGCGTCTTGCGGACGGCCCTGGGATCGCCCGTCAGCTCGATCTTGTCGTAGCCGACGCGCTCGAGGATCGCCGCCAGCTCCGCCGCCGACGGCGCGGCCGGCTCGGGCCCCGGACCGAAGCCCCAGGCGTCGACCAGGGGGCCGACGGTAACGTCGAGCGCACCGCCCGAGAGGCGGCTGACCTCGAGCGCCGTCGCCAGCACCTCCCAGGTGGCGTCGGAGAGGGGGAAGGGCGTGGTTTCGGCGTGGTGGTTGAAGCGCGAGAGCTCGGAATCCTCGCGATAGGTCGACATCAGCGCGTCGACGCTTTCGAGCTCGCGGCGGATCGCCGCCTCGAGCTCGGCGCGCCGTGACTCCGGCAGGTCGCGGCGCGCCACCTTCACCTGGTAGACGGTGCCCATGGTCGGGCCTTCGAAGACGAAGGCCCGGCGCTCCGGCTCTGAGGCAGCGCAGGCGGTAAAGAGGAGGACGAGGGCGCCGGCGACCACTCGCATCGCCTCCCCCACTAGCCGAAGTCGTCGAAGAGGATGTTCTCCGGCTCCACGCCGAGGTCGTCGAGCATCTTCATGCAGGCCTGGAGCATCATCGGCGGGCCGCAGAGGTAGTACTCCACGTCCTCGGGCGCCGGGTGGTCCTTCAGGTACTGGTCGTAGAGGACCTGGTGGATGAAGCCGGTGTAGCCGCTCCAGTTGTCCTCGGCCAGCGGCTCCGAGAGCGCCAGGTGCCACTTGAAGTTCTCGTGCTCGGCCTGGATCTTGTCGAAGTCCTGGACGTAGAAGGCCTCGCGCAGGCTGCGGGCGCCGTACCAGAAGGTCACCTTGCGGTCGGTCTTCACCCGGTAGAACTGGTCGAAGATGTGCGAGCGCATGGGCGCCATGCCGGCGCCGCCGCCGATGAAGAGCATCTCGGCGCCGGTCTCCCTGGCGAAGAACTCGCCGTAGGGGCCGGAGATCGTCACCTCGTCGCCGGGCGTGAGGCCGAAGATGTACGAGGACATCTTGCCCGGCGGCGTGCCCTCGGGGGTGCGCGGCGGCGGCGAGGCGATGCGCACGTTGAGCATGATGACGCCTCGCTCCTCGGGATAGTTCGCCATCGAGTAGGCGCGCGACACCGGTTCGCCGACCTTCGAGACGTAGCGCCACACGTCGAACTTGTCCCAGTCCTCGCGGAACCGCTCCTCGACCACGAAGTCCTTGTAGTACACCGTGTGGGGCGGCGCCTCGATCTGGATGTAGCCGCCGGCGCGGAAGGGCACCGATTCGCCCTCGGGAAGCTCCAGCACCAGCTCCTTGATGAAGGTGGCGACGTTGTGGTTGGAGCGCACCTTGCACTGCCAGCGGCGGACGCTGAAGACCTCTTCGGGGACCTGGATCTCGAGGTCGTTCTTGACCTTGACCTGGCAGGAGAGGCGGCAGCCTTCGCGCGCCTCGCCGCGGTTGATGAAGCCCTTTTCGGTGGGCAGCATGGCGCCGCCGCCGGCGACCACGTTGACCTTGCACACGCCGCAACTGCCCTTGCCGCCGCAGGCCGACGGGACGAAGACGTGGTTGGCGGCGAGGGTGCCGAGGAGGGTGCCTCCGGACGAGGTCCTGAGGGCGTTCTCCCGGTCGCCGTTGATGACGATCGTCACCTCGCCCGAGGCGACCAGCCGGCGCCGGGCCACCATGAGGACCGAGACCAGCGACAGGATCACCGCGATAAACATGACGACGCCGAGAACAATCGTGCCCATGGATCGATCTCCTCAGAGCTGGATGCCCGAAAACGCCATGAAGCCGATCGCCATCAGCCCCGTGAGGATGAACGTGATGCCCAGGCCGCGCAGGGCTGGCGGGACGTTGGAGTAGCGCATGCGCTCGCGGATCGCCGCCAGGGCGATGATCGCCAGGGCCCAGCCGAGGCCGGAGCCGAAGCCGAAGACCACGCTCTCGCCGAGGCCGTAGTCGCGCTCGACCATGAACAGCGAGGCGCCGAGGATGGCGCAGTTGACCGCGATCAGCGGCAGGAAGACGCCGAGCGCCGTATAGAGCTTCGGCACGTAGCGGTCCAGCGTCATCTCGACGATCTGCGTCATGGCGGCGATGGTGCCGATGTAGCTCAAGAGGCCGAGGAACGACAGGTCGTACTGGGCGAGCGCGGGATGGATCCAGGCCATCGCCCCTTCTTTGAGGAAGTAGGCGTAGATGAGATTGTTGGCCGGCACCGTGACGGTGAGCACGAAGATCACCGCCATGCCCAGCCCCACGGCGGTCTCGACCTTCTTCGACACCGCGATGAAGGAGCACATGCCGAGGAAGAAGGCGAGCGCCATGTTCTCGACGAAGATCGCCTTGACGGCGAGGCTCAGGTACTCTTCGAGCATCTCACTCCTCCTCCACCTGCTCGGGCTTCCACACGCGCAGCGCCCAGATGAAGAACCCGATGATGAAGAACGCCCCGGGCGAGAGCAGCATCAGGCCGTTGGGGTTGTACCAGCCGCCGTCGGTGTAGAGCGGCAGCACCTGGACGCCGAAGAGCTTGCCGGCGCCCAGCAGCTCGCGCAGGAACGCCGTGCCCAGGAGGATCACGCTGTAGCCGAGGGCGTTGCCGACGCCGTCGAGCAGGCTCGTGAAGGGGTTGTTCTGCATCGCGTAGGCCTCGGCGCGGCCCATCACGATGCAGTTGGTGATGATCAGGCCCACGAACACCGAGAGCTGCTTGGAGACGTCGTAGAAGTAGGCCTGGAGGAACTGGTCGGCCACGATCACCAGCGAGGCGATGATCGTGAGCTGGACGATGATGCGGATCGACGGCGGGATGTGGTTGCGGATCAGGCTCACCGAGAAGTTGGAGCCCGCCAGCACGAAGATCACCGCGCCGCACATGACCACCGAGGTCTCGAGCTTGGTGGTCACCGCCAGGGCCGAGCAGATGCCGAGCACCTGGAGCGCGATCGGGTTGTTGTTGAACAGCGGATCGAGCAGGATCTGCGATTTCTTGTCGGCCATCAGGTCTGCCCCTCGCGGAATTTCTCGAGATACGGCCCGAAGCCCTGCGGCCCGAGCCAGAAGCGCAGCATGTTGGTCACGCCGCGGCTGGTGATGGTGGCGCCGGAAAGCCCGTCGACGCGGTAGGGGTCCTCCTCCGGCTTGCCGGCGCGGCCTTTCACCACCTCGACCTTCGGCTGCCAGTCGTCGTCGTAGGCGAAGCGTCCGGGCCACAGCGCCTTCCACGACGGGTTGTCGACCTCGCCGCCGAGGCCCGGCGTCTCCTTGTGCGAGTAGTAGGTGATGCCCTCGATCGTGCGGGTGTCGGCGCCGAGGGCGAGGAAGCCGTAGAGCGTGCCCCACAGGCCGTAGCCCTCGATCGGCAGCACCAGCATGTCGACGCCGCCGGCGTCGCCCTTGACCTTGTAGACCAGGGCCCGGTCCGGCACCCGCTGGATGCGCGACAGGTTCTCCGGCGGCGCGTGGCTGGCGGCCGGGTCCTTCTTGGCCTTTTGCTGATCGAAGGCCGTGGGATCCACGTCGGGCAGCTCCTCGCCGGTTTCGAGGTCGATCACCACCGCCTCGACGCTCTCGAACGCGGTTTCGATCTCGGCCGCGGCGAGCTTCTCGCCCGGCTTCACCAGGCCGGCGGCCTGGAGCACGTTGCGCCGCTTCTCGAGCACCTCGTTGGCGTCCTGCCGGTCGGCCAGGGTGACCGCCGCCGCCGACACGAAGACGGCGCAGACGCCGCAGACGGCGGCCGAGAAGAGGAGGGTGTACTTGACGCTATGTTGCTGCATAACGCGCTTTCCTCCTGCGGATGTTGGCCTGGACCACGTAGTGGTCGATCGTGGCCGCGAAGACGTTCATGAAGAGGATGGCGAGCATCATGCCTTCGGGAAACGCCGGGTTCAAAACCCGGATGAAGATCGCCAGGACGCCGATCAGGAAGCCGTAGACGTACCTGCCGGCGTTGGAGTGCGCCGCCGACACCGGATCGGTGGCCATGAAGACCGCCCCGAAGGCCCAGCCCCCGAGCACGATCTGCCAGTGGAAGGGCAGGTTCATCACCAGGTTCGAGTCGGAACCGACGGCGTTGAGCAACAAGGTGGCGAGGAAGCTCCCCACCGCCAGGCTGCCCATGATGCGCCACGAGCCGACGCCGGTGACGATCAGCACCACGGCGCCGAACAGGCACGCCAGGGCGGAGGTCTCACCCATCGAGCCCGGGATGGTGCCGAGGAAGGCGCTCAACCAGCCCGCGTTCTCGTTCAAGACCGCCGGACCCCGGACCACGGCCTCGGCCAGCCAGGTGGCGCCGCTGTAGCCGTCGGCGCTGGTCTGGGCGGCGATCCACACCTTTTCGCCCGAGATCTCCGCCGGGTGGGCGAAGAAGAGGTAGACGCGGGCGGTGAGGGCCGGGTTCAGGATGTTCATGCCGGTGCCGCCGAAGACCTCCTTGCCGATGAGCACGCCGAAGGCGATGCCGATCGCCACCTGCCACAGCGGAATGGTGGGAGGCAGGATGAGCGGGAAGAGCATCCAGGTCACCAGGAAACCCTCGTTGATCTCGTGCTTGCGCACCACGGCGAAGACCGATTCGACGACGCCGCCCGCCACCATGGTGACGATCACCACCGGCAGGTAGTAGAAAGCGCCGTGGATCACGCAGGCGAGCACGCTGGCGGGGTCGAAGGCCAGGCCCAGGGCCTCCATGGCCCGCGTCTGCCAACTGGCGAGCGGCGCGGCGCCGGCGGCGATGGCGCGGTGCGCCTGGAGCCCGGTGTTGTACATCGCCATGTAGACGGCCGGCAGCAGCGCCACCACCACCAGGCTCATGATGCGCTTCAGGTCGGCGGCGTCGCGCACGTGGGAGGGGTTCCGGGTCACCTTGCCGGGCGTGAAGACGAACGTGTCGCCCGCCTCGTAGAGGGGGTGGAGCTTCTCGAGCCTGCTGCCCTTGGCGAAGAGCTTTTCCTGCTTGTCCAGGAGCTTGCGGAGCAACTTCATCAGCCTTCCTTCTCCAAGGTGGTGAGCACGTCGCGCAGGTAGACGCCGAAGTCGTGCTTGCCGGGGTCCACGAACGAGCACAGGGCCACGTCCTCCTCGTCGAGCTCGAGCACGCCGAGCTCCTCCGAGCGCTCGAGGTCGCCCATGACGATGGCCTTGAGCAGGAACGTGGGGGGGATGTCGATGGGAAAGACCTTCTCGTAGAGGCCGATCGGCACGATCGCCCGCGGCGAGCCCTGGGTGCTCGTGGTGAGGTCGAACTTGCGGCCCGGCACGAGCTTCGAGAGGAAGGCCGGGAGCACCGAGAACTTGTCCAATCCCGGCGCCAGCCAGCCCAGGAACTCGCGCTCGCGGCCCTCGGCGAGCACCGAGATCTGCTGGTGGTAGCGCCCGAGGTAGCCGTGGACGTCGCCGCCGGCGGCGCGGCCGGAGAGCACGGATCCGGAGACGACGCGCAGCTCGCCGTCCTTCAGCTCGCCCTCGACCAAGTCCCCCAGGGCGGCGCCGAGGCGCGTCCTCAGCAGGCGCGGGCGCTTCACCGGCGGCCCGGCGAGCGCCACCACGCGCGTCGGGTCGAGCTCGCCGGTGGCGAAGAGCCGGCCGATGGCGGCGACGTCCTGGCAGCCGGCGTGCCACACCCGCTTGTGGCGGTCCACGGGATCGAGCCGGTGGATGTGGACGCCCACGGTGCCTGCCGGATGGGGCCCGGCGAACTCCTCGACCCGCACGCGCTCGCCGCTCGGGACCTGGAGGGAGGTCTCCGGGGCCTTGCACACGTAGACCGGACCGTCGGTGAGCTTGGCGAGCGCCGCCACGCCGCGCTCGAAGTCGTCGCCGCGGCCGGCGAGCGCCACGCCCACGTCCGCGGCCAGGGGCTGGGAGTCCATGGCGGTCACGAAGACGGAGTGGGGGCGCGCCTCGGGGTCGGCGACGCGGCCGTAGGGCCGCGCACGCAGCGACGTCCACAGTCCCGACTCGACGAGCAGCTCGCGCACCTCGTCGCCGCCGAGCTCGGCCGGGTGCTTTCCCGTGTAGGCCGCGAAGCGCACGGTGGCGGCCTTGCCGGCGCGCTCGTCGGCGTCGAGCTCGACGACCACCGACTGCAGCGCTCGCTTGGCGCCGCGGTTGACCGCCGTGACCTTGCCGCCGGCGATCGCCGTGTAGCGCACGCCGGGGGTCTTCTTGTCCTCGAAGAGGAGCTGGCCGCGGCGCACCTGGTCGCCGGGGCTCACGTGCATGGTGGGCTTCATGCCGTGGTAGTCGGCCGCCACCAGCGCCACCCGGCGCGGCGGCGGCGCCGCGTCGATCGACTGCTCGGGCGCGCCGGTGATCGGCAGCGTCAGCCCCTGCTTGATCCTGTGGACTGCCATCCGTGGTTCCTCTCGCAGGGTCATCCGGCACAAGCTCACCCGGCACGGCGGCGCGGACGTCTTCCGCTCGGATGCTCCGAATCAGCCTCTCACATGGGTCGTATCGATGGTAATTGGTGGATCGTCCGAGTGCTGGGAGGTGGCCCGTCCGGGGTCATGCCGTGAGGCTCGAGATGGCCTCCGCTCGGGGCATCATTGTCTCATCATCCGCCGCGAGTTCCAACCCCCCCGGTGGGTAGTGAAGAGCCCGTCAATCGGGTGGGCCGCCGCCCTCGAGCCCCAGCCGCACCAGCAGGCTCTGCACGATCCGCGCCGTCAATCCCCAGACCTGGCGTCCGCCCACGTGGTAGACGCGCAGGAGCCGCTCGGCGCCGTCGATCCTGACCGGCCGGTCCTCGACCAGCTTCGGGTCCTGGAAGGCGGAGAGCGGCACCGGGAAGATCTCGTCGATCTCGCCCGGATTGCGCCGCGTCTCCACCGGATACGGCACCGCGCCCACGCAGGGCACGATGCGGAAGCCGGTGCCGGTCTCGGTCTCGTCGAGCTCGCCCAGGCGCAGCACCCGTTCCGGGTCGATGCCCACTTCCTCCCGGGTCTCGCGCAAGGCGGCGGCCCAGGTGTCCTCCCCGGGCTCGAGGCTGCCGCCGGGGAAGGCGATCTGGCCCTTGTGGTGGGGCAGGTCGTCGGAGCGCCGGGTGAGCAGCGTCCACAGCTCGCCGGCGTCCACGTAGAGCGGCACCAGCACCGCGGCCTGGCGCGCGTCGTCGTGGGGCAGACGCCGCGCCGGCGGGCTCGCAAGGCGCGTGCGCAGCTCGGTGATCCAGCTCCTCCAGGACGATTCGCTCATCGACCGATCCTTCCCGACTCGACGATACAACCGCGACCGCCGGCAGGTCTACCGTCCGCTCTCGGGGACGAGCCGAAAGCCGAGGGACGAGGCCGAGCCACCGGGATCCGCCGGCAGCTCGAAGTCGACGAGGTAGAGCCACTGACGCTCGGGGGTCCACCACAGGGGATGGCGTCGGGCGCCGGAGCCCGGCCGCAGGCGGAAGGCGATGCCGCCGTCGGCGAGCAGGACCCTCTCGGCGAGCTCCGCTCCCCGCACCCGGAGCTCGCTGGGAGCATCGGCGCCGAACTCGAGGACGAACGCGGGCATCTCCTCGGGACTGGCGATGACCATGCGAGCGCGCCGCTTCTCGTCGAGCACGAGACGCTCGCGCCGCGCCTCGGACCACACGCCCTCGTTGCGCAGCAGCAGCCGCAGCCCCTGGTGATCGGCCAGCTCGTTGGCGGGGATCCGGCGCTGCGAGGTCTCGTAGGGCAGATACCGCTCGGCGGCCGCCGTCACGTAGCGGTAGCCGCCGTCGCGCGAGATCGGGTCGCCGCCCGGCTCCGCCCACAGCTTCCACAGGAAAACCGCGGCGGCGAGCGGCAGCGCCGCGGCCCAGCCGATCCACGGGCGCCGGTCGAGGAGGAAGAAGGCGGCGCCGTAGACCGGCAGGAAGAGGCGGTTGGCGAGCGCGCCCTCGCCGCCGTAGAGGTCGAAGGGGTGGAGGATCACGACGCCGATCATCCACGCCCCCGCGGCGATCGCGATCGCCCGCCGCCAGCCCGCGAAGGAGCCGGCCAGGGCGAGCAGCACGGCTGGCAGGTAGTAAGGCAGGAGACCGATGTGACGGCCGGCGAGGAGATAGAGGGCGTCCCACGCCCACAGCAGCGGGTCGAGGCCCCAGGCGAACCGCGGCGCCTCGTCCCAGTGCAAGGCCTGGAAGCGGCGGACGGCGTCGGGCCAGTCGGCGGCCGTGAAGTCGACCAGCGGAAAGCCCGTCTCCGGGGTGAAACGGAAGCTCGTGGCGGACAGCGGGATCCCGCTGCCCGCCCACCACCCGACGGCGACGATCGACGCCAGGCCGACGGCCAGGCCGAGCGCGTAGACGCCTCGCTCCCGCCGCGCCGGGACGACGAAGAAGGCGGCCGCCGCCAGCACGCCGTAGAGCGGCTCGGTGGCGGCCGGGATCGCCAGCAGAGCTCCGGCGGCGAGGACGGCGCGCTTCACCGCCCGCGGCGGCTCCGGCTCGGCCCAGTGGCCGCCCACGTGCAGCCGCGCCAGGAGGCCGAAGGCCGCGACCGTCAACGCCCACAGGAAGAGGTCCCCCGTCGCCAGCCACACGTAGCTCCAGGCGACCGAAGCGCCGAGCAGCACGGTGATCCACACCGGCGTCGCCAGGCCCAGGTACGGCTGCAGGACCCAGGCCGCGAACAGGCTGGCGGCGGCCAGCAGCAGGGCGTTGGCGATGGCGAAGCCGGACTCCGGCGCCAGGCGCACGAACGGCGCCAGCCACAGGGCGTAAGGAAAAGGACGGTCGAAGGCGATGCGGCGTCCGCCCGAGCCCGAGGCCAGCTCGAGGTCCGGCGGCTCGGCGCCGCGGTCGAGGAGCAGGCGGTCGAAGTCGGCGCGCTCGTAGGTCAGGTCGAAGTCGTAGGCCAGGCTCCGGGCCTGCGCCAGGTAGGTGGCCTCGCCGGCCAGCAGGCGCGGCTCCGTCCAGTCGAGGCGGGCGTAGAAGAAGGCTCCGGCGAGGGTCGCGGCGAGCGTCAGCCCGAGCACCGACCAGGCGTACGGCCGCAGCCGCTCCTCGCGGATCCTCACGGCCTCAGACCTCCCTCCCCCACACCGGGCCTCCCAGCCCGGAAAAGCCCTGACGGCCGAGGACGTGGGGCTCGACCTCGAGCCGCGCCCGCCCCGGCGGACGCCGCAGGGCGAGCTCGAAGACGTGCTCCGCGCCGGGCTCGAGCGTGAGCGGCAGCCGCAGCCACCGGGCGCACGCCGCGCCCGCGGCGAGGGTGCGCACCTCGACGGCGACGCCGCCGTCTTCCACCTCGCCGGCCAGCCAGGGTCCGCCGCCGCGGTTGGCGAGGCGGATCCGCAGCCGGCGTCGCTCGCCCTCCGGCCACGGCGCCTCGGCGCCCTCGACCTCGAGCTCCCCGGCCAGGCGGTCGGCGAAGAGGCTGGTCGGCGGCGGCGGCGCGGCGACGGCGCCGAGCGGCCGGCGGCCGGCGAAACGCCCCAGCGCGTCGGCCATGGCGGCGGCGGCGCGCGCCGGGTCGTGATGCTCGGCGACGTGGCGGCGCGCCGCCTCCCCCATCGCCCGCAGGCGCGCGGGATCCGCCAGCAGCTCGGCGAGCTGCGCGGCCAGCGCGGCCTCCTCGCCGTCCCCGAGCGGCGCCTTGACGACGACGCCGTCGGGCAGCGCCGCGAGCTGGGCATGGTCCGAGACCACCGTGGGCTTGCCCACCGCCAGGATGCGCAACAGCGACGCCGAGGTCTCGCCGGCGGTGGGATAGCGCAGGTTGAGGCAGACGTCGACGGCGGCGATCGCCTCGGCGAGCTCGGCGAAGGGCAGGTAGCCGAGGAGGTGGACGCGCTGCGCCACCCCCGCCCGGCGCGCCGTCTCCCCGAGGTCCAGGGTAGACGCCACCTCGCCGACGACTACGAGGTGAACGCCTTCGAGGCGCCGCAGGGCCTGGATCACCACCCCGGTGCGCTTGATCGGAGTCTGGAAGCCGAAGGAACCGAGGAGCGGGACGTCCGCGGGCAGGTTGTGACGACGGCGGAAGTCGGACGAGTCGGACATGTCGGACCGGTCAGACTTGTCGGACTTCTCGGAGACCGGCGGCAAGGGCACGCCCATCGGCACCGGCGCCACCGCGACGCCCGGCACCTCCTCGCGCAGCCACTCGGCCGCCCACTCGCTGTGGACGAGCACGCCGCGCTGCGCCGCCGCCAGCCGGCGGTGCGCCGGCAGGGCGAAGAGGGCGGCGTCGCCCCAGCCGCCGGGCCATTGCCGCGGACGCGCCGCCGCGTCGCCGATCCAGCCGTGCTCGGCGGCGAGCTCGCGCCGGTAGGCGGCGACGTCGCCGCGCCGCAGCGTACGCTCCACGAGCAGGTGGTGGAGCACCACGTCGTGGAGCGTCAGCACGCCGGGGTGCTCGAAAGCCAGGTCCCAGACCGCGGCGTGGTGGCGGTTGTTGCCCATCTGGTAGCAGGGCAGACGGCCGTCCTCGCCGAGACGCTCGGGGGCCACGACCGGATGGCGCGCCGCGATCGCGGGATCGACCGGCTGCTCGGGGAGACGGACGAGCCGCAGGTCGCAGAGCCGCGCAAGCTGCGGCAGGAGGTCGGCGCTGTAGTCGGCGATGCCCGAGCGCACGGGCGGCAGCGGGGAGACGAAGTCGATCCGGAGTCGGTCTCGCGGCACGGGAGGATCCTAGCGTGCCGCGGGCCAGAAGCGTCACTCTTCGCAGCGAGGACCGAAGATCTCTTCCGGGAGCTCGCAGATCCGCGGATCCCGCCAGACCAGATCCTCATCCGTGGCCACGTCGTAGAAGTCCGGGCAGAGGCCGTCGCCCTGGCCGGTGATGCCTCCCTCGGGCGCGCAGACGTAGACCCCGCCCTCGCCGTAGACCTCGACGAACTGATCGCAGCAGGGTAGCGCGTGGTGGTAGACGATCTCCCCCTGGTACCGGTAGCTCCGGACCTCGGCCGACGAGGTGTCGACGGGCGCGCACTCGAGGGTGGCGATCCACCGGCGCAGCCACTCCGGAAGCGGGCCGTCGATCGGGCTTTCGGGCACACCGTCGTCACAACGCCGCATGGCGTCGACGCCGACGCTGTAGCGGCCCAGCGCCGTGTGCAACGGCGCCGCCCAGAGCCCCCGGAGGGTCGCCTCCCCGCCCTTCGCGCCGGGAGGCGGCTCGCTGGCGCAGACCTTGAAAGAACCGAAAGAGCCCGCCGCGGAGAACTCCGTCGCCGTCGTGAGGAATGAATCGGAATCCGGCACCACCCGGTATCGTCCCGTCACGAGGGGCGTCCGGCCGTAGGCCATGAGCCCGAGCTCCCCGGATTCCCGGCGCTCCTCCGTGAACAGCGGCAGGCTCCGGTCTCCGCCGTTGGCGCAGGGTCCAGGCTGCGGCCGCTCCCCGCCGAAGTCGTCGAGCCAGACCAGGACCTCGGTGCCGCCGTCGAAGCCGCCGCCGTTCAGGAAGCGGTGACGGGAGAGCACGGGGAGCGGCTGCCGGCCGTCCCCGCGGTGGTAGAAGGTGCGTCCGCCGGCACCGATCTCCTCCTCCGCGGCGAGGGCGACGGCCGCGAGGCCTTGCGCCGCGTCCTGGCCGCTGTCGACGAGGTAGAGCTCGCCCCACAGGACGTCGTCCGTGATCGCCGGGCCGCCGTCGCCGAAGTAGCCGTCGTCCAGCGGGGTGACGGACGTCGCGGAGCAGGCGCCGACGGCGTCCACGGTGACGAAGCCGCTGACCACCGAGCCCGCGGCCGGCGGTGAGGCCCAGCAGGAGCCGTCGTCCCCCGGCAGCCCGGAGAGTCGCTGCCTGAGGAGCGCGAGGGCCCCGGCGTCGAGGTCCGGCAGCGCCAGAGGGCTCGCGCAGCCGGCGAACGGCACCACGGCGTCGGCGCCGCTCACCGGCAGCCGTCCGTCGCGGACGAGCGCCCCCACGTCGAGGGACGTCACCGCGTGGGCCGGCAGGAAGAGGTCGAAATCGAGCACCGGCAGGCCCCAGTTCGTCCACAGGACGACGTGGCCGAGGACGGGACGGGGCACCGCGTTGCCGACCGACAGGAGCGTCGTAGGACCCGCGGGGTCCGCGAGGTCCGCTTCGAAGTACGGGAACAGGAGAGTGGCTCCCGGACCTCCGCCGCCGGCGCAGGTCTCGCCGTTCGCCGGCGCGGAGAGAAGGCACGCCGCGAGCAGCGTTGCCCGAAGCCACGGGCGTTGATCGCGCGATGATGTCATGGCAGAGGATCATACTCAATCCGGCGAGATCCGTCAAGGAGTTTGAACGCAAGAAACGGGTAGGCGCGGCTCGGCTCTCCTGCCACGATGTCGTCCGACGGCGGTAATGAACGCCGCCGTCGCCAGGAGGAAACGAGCCATGACTTCTTACCGTATCGTCGCCATGCCCACCGCGACCGCCGAGAAAGTGCGAGCCACGCTCTCCTCGCCCGGCTACGGACATCCCGCCCACACCGAGGTCGCCACGGGCTACGGGCCTTGCCGCCACTGCCTGCGCACGTTCCGCGTCGGCGAGGAGCGCCGCACCCTGTTCACCTACGACCCCTTCTACGGGCTCGAGGAGCTGCCGCTGCCGGGTCCCGTCTTCATCCACGAGGAGCCCTGCGAGCGCTACCCCGAGGACGGCGGCTTCCCCTCCGACCTGCGCGCCCACCCGCTGACGCTCAACGCCTACGGCCGCGGCCGGCGTTTGCGGGCGCAGGAGTACGTCACCGACGGCGAGGTCGAGACGGCGCTCGACCGCCTGCTGGCGCGGCCCGACGTCGACTACGTGCACGTGCGCGACACGTCGGCGGGGTGCTACGACCTGCGCGTCGAGCGTGGTGAGCCAAGATGATGCTATGATCCGGGTTATGACGTCCTTTCGACACGGCACCGGAACCATGACGAGCGGTTGCTCGGAGGGTCGCGATGGGTCGCGCTGAGCTCAAGCGCAGGCCAGCCCGGAGTGGGCGTGGGCGGACGAATACGGGCTCGATCAGCTCAACGTCGTGCGTTGGGGAGCGCTCGCTCTCTTCTTCTCCTGTCGCCCCTAAACCGCCGCCGACTCCCCCGCCTTCCCCATTCCCTCCCGCAGGAACGCTTCGATGAACGGCACGATGTCGCCGTCGAGCACGCGGTCGGCGTCGCCGACCTCGACGCCGGTGCGGTGGTCCTTGACCATGCGGTAGGGGTGCAGCACGTAGGAGCGGATCTGGCTGCCGAAGGCGATGTCCATCTTCTGGCCCTCGCGCTCCGCCTGCTCCTCTTCGCGCTTCCTCATCTCGCGGTCGTAGAGGCGGGCGCGCAGGACCTTCATCGCCGTGGCGCGGTTCTTGTGCTGGCTGCGCTCGTTCTGACAGGTCACCACGATGTTGGTCGGCAGGTGGGTGATGCGCACCGCCGAGTCCGTGCGGTTGACGTGCTGGCCGCCGGCGCCCGAGGAACGGTAGGTGTCGACCCGCAGGTCCTTGTCGAGGATCTCGATCTCGACGTCGTCGTCGATCTCGGGGTAGACGTCCACCGAGGCGAACGACGTGTGGCGGCGCGCCGCCGCGTCGAAGGGGCTGATGCGCACCAGGCGGTGGACGCCGGCCTCGCTCTTGAGGTAGCCGTAGGCGTTGTCGCCGCGGGCGATGAAGGTGGCGCTCTTGATCCCCGCCTCGTCCGCCGGCTGGTGGTCGAGCATCTCGACCTCGAAGCCGTGCTCGCCGCAGTAGCGCAGGTACATCCGCAGCAGCATGTCGGCCCAGTCCTGCGACTCGGTGCCGCCGGCGCCGGGATGGATGGCGACGATGGCGTTGCGGCCGTCGTCGGGTCCCGCGAGCTTCAAGGAGAGCTCGAGCTTGTCGAGGTCGCTCTCCACCCGCTCGAGGAACCTGGTCACCTCGTCGTCGGCCTCGCCTTCGGCCACCAGCTCCTGCCAGGCCTCGAGGTCCCCGGCGTCGCGGCGGATCTTGTTCAGGGTTTCGAGGCGGCGCTCCACGCTCCGGCGTTTGCGCAGCATCTCGGCGCTTTCCCGGGGGCGGTCCCAGAAGCCGGGCGCCTGCATCTCACGGTCCAGCTCGGCGAGCTCCAACTCCAGGTCCGAGCGCTCAAAGATACCCCCGAAGGTTCTCGATCTTGCTGCTGAGCTGGTCGAATTTCTCGTTGATGTCGGTCGCGATCATGGTCGTCGATCCTCCTCGCGGCGATGAGAGCCGCGAGCGCAAGGATACCACTGGCGAGCGGAACGATCCAGGGGGCGCGTGCATAGGGCGTCACCTCGGCGGTCCCCCGCACCCGCCGGCGCAGCACGCCGCGCGCGCCGAGGTCGAGACGCTCGCGCACCTCGCCGCGCCGGCCGATCACCGCCGAGATGCCGGTGAGCGCGGCGCGCAGCATCACCCGCCGGTTCTCGGCGGCGCGGAAACGCGCCGCCGAGAGGAGCTGCCGCGGCGCCGAGGTGTCGCCGTACCAGGCGTCGTTGGAGACGTTGACCAGCACCGTCGCGCCGGCGCGCGCCTGCGCCGCCGACGCCGCCGGGAAGATCACCTCGTAGCAGATCGCCATGCCCAGACGCTCGCCGTCCCACTCGAGCAGCGCCGGCGAGGTCCCCGCCGTGAAGCGGCCGGCGAACCGCGCCAGCGTGTCGACGAAGGGGAGCAGGTCGGCGAGCGGCACGTGCTCGCCCCACGGCACCAGGTGCCGCTTGTCGTAGCGGCCGGCCGCCTCGACGGTCTCCGCCGCGGCCGGCCCCGCCGGGATCAGCAGCGCCGAGTTGTAGTAGACGTCGTCCGCGGGGTTCTCGGCGTCGAGCGTGGGAGAGTTCAGGACGACGGTGCAGCCGCGCGAGGCCAGGCGCGCGACGTCGCGCCGCAGGTCCCAGGAGCCCCAGGCGGCCGGCCAGGCCGCGCTCTCGGGCCAGATCAGCAGCGCCGGCTCGCCGCGGCACTCGGCCTCGGACTGCCGGATCAGGTCGTGGTACTGGCGGCGCACCACGGCGCCGTCCTCGGGCTGCAGGGTGGCGTTGGGCTGGACGATCCGCACTTGTCGGCCGCCGCCGACCGACGGCTCGGCGCCGGCGGGACGGCTGAAGCGGGCCGCGAAGGCCAACGCCAGGAGGACGGTGAGCACCGCGCCGGCGGCCGGCGCCGGCCGCCGCCGGCGCCAGGCGAGGCCGAGGGCGACGTTGACGGCGACCACGGCGTACGACACGCCCCAGGCGCCGACCCAGGCCGCCAGCGGCAGGGCTCCCGGCACCTCGACCCAGGCGTAGGCGGCCAGGTTCCACGGGAAGCTCAGGGTGCCGAGCGCGTTGCCGCGCAGCCACTCGAGGACGACCCAGAGCGCGGGCAAAGCGGCGAGCGCCAGACCATCCCCGCGGCGCGCGAGCCGCCGGCCGACCGCGGCGAAGACGGCGTGGAAAAGCGCCAGCACGAAGCAGACGAGGCCCATCAGGGACCAGGCCAGCGCCGCCGGGATACGGCCGAAGGTGCCGATGGTGGGCGCGATCCACCAGACCATGGGGACCCAGGCGACGAAGCCCTGGACCCACCCGAGGACGGCCGCGCGCCGCGCCGTGAGCCGCGGCTCGCCGAGCACGGCGACGAAGGGCGCCAGCGCCACCCAGCCGAGCCACGCCGACGGCTCGCGGCCGAAGCACAGGGCCCAGGCGCCGCCGCTCGCGGCGGCGATGGCGAGGCCGACCGGAAAGGCTCGCATCAATTGCCGGCGGCGGTGACCCAGGTCTCGAGCTTGAACTTGGCCTTGACGTCGCGTTCGGCCCGCTCGGCCCGAGCCCGCTCGGCGAAGGGGCCGATGCGCACCCGGTAGAGCGTCTCGCCGTCCTTCTCGAGCGGCGCGATGAAGGTCTTGAATCCGGCCGCCGCGAGCTGGCCGCGGATCTTCCCCGCCTGCTCGCGGTCATGGCTCGAGAACACCTGGACGATGAAGCCCTCGGCCGCCGGGGTGGTCGCCGGCGGCGCGGCGGCCGGCGGCGGCGGCGCGGCGGCCGGCGGCGGCGGCGGCGGTGAAGCGGGCGACCGCTCGCGGGCGGCGCCGACGTCCTCGGCGAGGGTGGTGTCGGCGCGCGGCTCTTCGAGGAGACGGCTCAGGTCGGGCTTCCTGAGCTCTTCCTCGCCCTTGGCGTCGGCGTCGCTGAAGAAGCGGAAGCTCTCGAGGTCGTCGATCTTCTCGCCGGCCGCGGCGTTCTCGCCGCGGCCGGCGTCGCCCCCGAGCTCGCGGGCGAGGAGGCTGTTCGAGCCCTTGCCCACCCAGACGCCGCAGAGAAAAGCCCCGAAGACCGATCCCAGGATCAGCACGAAGGCCACCAGCACCTGGCCGTTGGTCAGGGCGATCTCGTAGTACGACGGTTCATGCGCATCGGTCGTCATGTCGGTTCACCTTCATCCTCGGGCTCGCGGCTTGGGAATGCCCTGCCGAAGGCCCGGAAAAGCTCGATCGGCAGCGGGAAGACGATCGTCGAATTCCTCTCGCTGGCGATCTCGTTGAGCGTCTGCAGGTAGCGGAGCTGCAGCGTGACGGGGTTCTTGCTGACCACGTCGGCCGCCTGCGCCAGCATCTTCGAAGCCTGGAACTCGCCGTCGGCGTGGATGACCTTGGCGCGCTTCTCGCGCTCGGCCTCGGCCTGGCGGGCCATGGCGCGCTGCATCTCCTGCGGCAGGTCGACGTGCTTGACCTCGACCGCCGAGACCTTGATCCCCCAGGGGTCGGTCTGGGCGTCGACGATCTCCTGGAGCCGTTCGTTGAGCTTGTCGCGCTGGCTCAGGAGCTCGTCGAGCTCGACCTGGCCGAGCACCGAGCGCAGGGTGGTCTGGGCGAGCTGGCTGGTGGCGTAGCGGTAGTCCACCACCTCGACCACCGCCTTTTGCGGGTCCACCACCCTGAAATAGACCACCGCGTTCACTTTCACCGACACGTTGTCGCGGGTGATCACGTCCTGCGGCGGCACGTCGAAGACCTCGGTGCGCAGGGTGATCCGCTCCATGGTCTCGAACGGCCAGTAGATCAGGACCAGCCCCGGCCCCTTGGGCTCGGACGAAAGCTTGCCCAGCCAGAACGTGACCGCCCGCTCGTACTCGCGCAGGATGTTGATCCACTTGGGGAGCACCACCAGGAAGACGACGACGACGACGAAGATCAGCAGGATCACTTGCGGAGTCATGGCTTACCTCCAAGTCCAGGGTCAGGAGACGTCTCCTTCGACGGCGCGCACGCGCAGGCGAAGGCCGCTGACCGCCGTGACCTCCACGCTCTGGCCGGCGGTCGCCGGCGTCTCGGCCCGCGCCCGCCACAGCTCGCCGTGGACGAACACCTTGCCCTCGGGATCGAGGTCGGTGCGCGCCACGCCACGCTCCCCCACCAGGCCCTCGGCGCCGGTGGTCACCTTGCCGCGGCGCACCGCGAGGGCCTTGCGCAGGAGCAGCACCACGATCACCAGCAGCGTGCCCGTGGCGCCCACGATCACCTCGAGGCCGATGCGCATGGCCGGGTCGGCGTCGCGGAACAACATCACCGCGCCCAGCACGAGAGCGATCACGCCGCCAATGGTCAAGGCGCCGAAGGTGGGCGTGTAGACCTCGGCGACGAAGAAGATCATCGCCAGGATGACCAGGGCGATGCCGGCGTAGTTGATCGGCAGCACCGAGAACGAGTAGAAGGCCAGGATCAGGCAGATGCCGCCGATCACGCCGGGCAGCACGGTGCCCGGGTTCGACAGCTCCATGTAGAGCCCGATGAAGCCGAGGGTCATCAGCAGGTAGGCGATCTCGGGGTGGATGAGAACCGCCAGAAAACGCTGGAACGCGCGCATCTCTCGCCGCTCCACCGCGGCGCCGGCGGTGGCCAGCCTCACCTCGGCGCCGGCCTTGGTCACCGCCCGCCCGTCGAGGGCTTTCAGCAGCTCCGGCACGGTGGGGGCGACGAGGTCGATGAGGCCGCTCGCGAGCGCCTCCTCGGCGGTGAACGAGCGGCTGTCGACGACCGCCGCCTCGGCAAGCTCGACGTTGCGCCCGTGCTGCGCCGCCAGCGAACGGATCGTGGCCGCGGCGTCCTGCTCGACCTTGGCGCCCAGGTCGCCCTCGATGTCCTTGCCCTGGCCGGCCACCGGGTGGGCGGCGCCGGTGTTGGTGCCGGGCGCCATGGCGGCGACGTCGGCGGCCATCAGCAGGAAGAAGCCCGCCGAGGCCGCGCGGGCGCCGCTCGGGCCCACGAAGACGACGACCGGCGTGCGCGCCGCCAGCATCGCCTTGAAGATCTCGCGGGTGGACTCGAGCAGCCCTCCCGGCGTGTTGAGCTCCACCACCAGGACCGCGGCGCCGGCCTCGTCGGCGTAGGCCAACGTCTCGAGCATGAGCTGCGCCGCGATCGGGTGGATGATCGAGTCGAGCGCCACGTGGACGACCGGCGACGTCACCGACGCCGGCTCGGCGGGCGGCTCGCCGGACGCAGTCTCGGGCTCCTGCGCCCACCCCGACGCCGCCGCCGACACGGCGAGCAGGGCGGCGAAGGCCGCGGCTCTTCCCCGGGGGGCGTTCTTGGCCGCGATGGTCATCGTTGAGCTTCCTTCCGGACAGTATAGCCTGAGTGCACTGAGGATTGTGCATCCCGGAGCTTGATCTCCCCGCCGATGATAGTATGTCCGTAGAACGATGACGGGCCTCGAGAGAAGGACGGTACGCGCGGCGCTGTGCTCCCTCCTGCTGGCGGCGGCGGCCAGCAGTCAGGAGTCGGCGCCGCTCGTGACCTTCCTCAAGGCCGACGCCGGCGGCGCCTCCGACGCCTATCTCGCGATCCAGCTCGGCGACGGCAGGATCCAATTCGTCGACCGCCTGTCGCGCGACCCTCTCAACCTGCGCTCGCGGCTGCTGGAGGAGAGCCTCTTCACGGTCGTCGGCCGTCCGGCGGGGCAGCCGGCGCGGCCTGGCGAGATCTTCTTCGCCCCGATCGCCGGCAGCGACGGCAGCGTGCGCGCCGCGCTCTACGTGGAAACGCCGATCGGCTACGCCGCCTACTTCGAGGACCCGGCCCGCGGCCCGCAGCTCGGCGAGATCCGCACCTTGACCGGCCGGCCGTTCGCGGACGTCGCGGCGCCCGACGCCAACTTCGCGCTGCTGGTGCGCCGCGACTCGAGCGGCCGCACCGAGGGGGCCTACCTCTACCACGCCACCACCGGCAAGACGCTCTACCTCGACGGCCTGCGCCGCCTCGAGGTCAGCCCCCAGGTGCGGCCGGTCGCGGGGCTGCCGGCGCTCGCCGGTCCGGTGGCCGCGGTGGAGCTGCGCGCCGGCTCCGAGGGCACCTTTTCCTACATGGTGCTCGATCCGGCGAGCGGCGAGATCCACTTCTTCGACGTCGACGCCGGCATCGCCACCCAGGTGCGGGCGCGCAAGGGCCCGCTCTCGCTCTTCGACGTCTTCGCCCGCGAGGGGAGCCACACCAGCCGCCGCCGCTTCCTGCCGGTGGCGATCGACGAGAGCCGCTCGCGCACCCTCCACGTGCTCATCGCCGACGCGGTGACCGGCGAGCTGGCCGTCTACGCCAACGCCGTCGCCGCGGAGGTCGACCCGGCGCTGGCGAAGGCGGCGTCGCTCGGGCGCTGGTTTCGCGGCGAGGCGGGCGAGCGGGAGCTGGCGGCGGTGCCGCGGGTCAACAGCTCCGGCACCACGCTCGGCGTGTGGCTGCTCGACAGCCAGACGCGCGGCGTCGTCTACGTCGACCGTCCGGGGCAGCCCCAGGAGATGACGGTGTCGCCGGTGACCGTCGAGCGGCGGTGAGAGGAGGCCATGGCACAACCGCAACCACGCACCGCCCCCGCCGAATACCTGGCTCTGGAACGCGAGGCCGAGCACCGGAGCGAGTACCTGGACGGCGAGATCTTCGCCATGGCGGGCGCCAGCCGGCGGCACAACCTGATCTGCCTCAACGTCGGCGCCGAGCTGCGCGATCAGCTTCGTCGACGTCCCTGTGAGGTCTACGTCCACGACATGCGCGTCAAGGTGAGCGCCACCGGGCTCTACACCTACCCGGACGCGGTGACGGTTTGTGAGGAACCGCAGTTCGAGGATGCCGAGCTCGACACCCTGCTCAATCCCACGCTGCTCGTCGAGGTCTTGTCACCGTCCACCGCGGACTACGACCGCGGCGCCAAGTTCGAGCACTTCAGGACTCTGCCCTCGCTCCAGGAGGTCCTGTTCGTCTCGCAGGACGAGGTCCACGTGCTGCACTACGTGCGCCAGCCAGACGACACCTGGATCCTCTCCGAGTCCTGGGACGTGGACGGCGTGGTCTCCCTCCCGTCCATCCGGGCAGAGCTGAGGATCGCCGAAGTCTACGCCAAGGTAGCTTTCGACGACTGAGGCAGTCAGGGCGGGTAGGGCAGACTGCGCCTGACGATTCGCGGTGCCGGCGGGAATCCGGAGACTCGTGGCGAGCAGGTGGTGCTACTCTTGCGCCATGAGCGCCGCGGACTACGCCCGCCGCCACCTGACCTTCGGCTGGTGGTCGCTGCTGGTCTTCCTGACGCTGGGAATCCTGCTCGAGTCCCTGCACGGGCTCAAGGTCGGCTGGTACCTGAGCGTAGTCAACGAGAGCCGGCGGCTGATGCTCACCCTGGCCCACGCCCACGGCACCCTGCTCGCCCTCGTCCACCTCGCTTTCGCCGCCACCGCCTGCGGCGACGCGACCGACGCGGGCGACTGGCGGCGTTTCGCGTCGCCGTGCCTGGTGGCCGCCGGCGTGCTGCTGCCCGGGGGCTTCCTGCTCGGCGGCCTCTTCGTCTACGGCGGCGACCCCGGGCTCGGCGTGCTGCTGGTGCCGGCCGGCGCGGCGCTGCTGCTCGCCTCGGTGGCGCTGACGGCCCGTGCCGCGTCGGCCGCCGCGGGAAAGAGCCGCGGCTCGTCGTAGACGAAGACCCCCATCCCGTGGCAGTCGACGACGCGGTCGGGACGTCCGAGACGGGCGACGACGTCGGCCCGGCGCTTCAGCGAGCGGGTGATCACGAAGTCGTAGCCGGCCGCCTCGCCGGCGCGCCGCCGGCTGGCGATCCAGGTGATCGGCTCGACGAAGGCGTCGAGCTGGTCGACGTAGAGGCCCTGGCGCGTCCACACGTTGACGCGCCGCGCCTCGGAGAAGAAGGCGAGGCCGTGGCGCCAGCCGTGGCGCGCGGCCTCCGCGTCCAGACAGGCCACGTCCTCCGGCCGATAGCCCGGGAACGCGCCTCGGAAGTCCGTGCGCGCCGCCTTGAAGAGGACGAGGACCGCGAGCGACGCCAGCGCGACCGCCTCGAGCCGCAGCCCCCGTCGCCGCCCCAACAGCACCGGCAGGTAGAGGGCCGGCGCCACCAGCGGGATCGTGTACGGCGCGAGCAGGTAGCGGTTGACGAAGAGCACCCCGTGGAAGCCCACCTTGACGGCGTACTGCCCCACCGCGAAGTAAAAGGTCGCCGCGGCCGTCGACGCGAAGCTCAGGAGCGTGAAAGCGGCGAAGAAGCCGAGGTTGCGCCGCGACGCCGGATCGAGGCGGGGGAGCCACCGCTGCCCGCGCGAGGCGATCAGCAGCAGGAGCGTGCCGACGACGAACGCCAGCCACCAGGAGCGGTAGAGCGTCCCCAGTCCCTCGAAGAAACGGTCGAAGGCGAAGGAGAGCCAGGCGGGCTCGTGCCGCGGCAGAGCGAGCAGCGCGTCGACGACGGCGGACGGATCGATGGGGGCCGGCGTGGCCACGGCGATGCCCCCGGCGGCGTTGATCCACGGTACCGCCACGAGGCCGAGGACGCCGCCGCCGGCTACCGCCGCCACGGCCCGCGCCAGCCGCGCCGCGGGGCGGACGCGCCACGCCGCCAGCAGCAGCGTCGCCAGGGCCGGCGCCACGAAGAGCGCCAGCAGCAGACGGTCCGACAGCACGCCCGCGCCGCAGATCGCGAAGAGCAGAGCGAGCAGCGCTCCCTCGCGTCTCCCGGCCGTCCTCTCCGGCAGGCTCAGGACCGCGACCAGAGCGGCCAGGCCGGCTGTGGCGAGCACGAACGCCCCGGCGTGGAAGGCCGCGGCGAAGAGGTGGAGCAGCATCTCCCGGCCATGGAATCCGAACGCGAACGCCAGCGTCACGGCCGCGGCGGCGAGCACGGTCAGCCGACCCGACAGCCGCGCCGCCGGCAGGTCGCCGGCGAGGACGCCGGTGAAGAGCCAGCGCAGCCCGAGGACGAGCAAGGTGAGCTGGATCGCGGCGTAGGCGTAGACCGCGCCGGCCACGGTGCTCGTCAGCGCCATGCAGAGGAAGAAGAGCGCCACGTCGGGCACGAAATAGGGCGCGTAGGGGGTCGACCACGTCGACCGGTGCCCGAGGTCCAGGTAGAGGGCGGCGGGATAGATCGCCTCCTGGTGGAAGAGCCGGTCGCGGGGGACCGTGCCGCGGTCGAAGGCGTACAGGAGCAGCAGCAGCGCGGCGGCCAGCAGCAGCCCTCCGCACGCCGCCCGCGCCCGCCGGCGCCGGCGGGCGTGCAATTCCCGAGACATCCTGCTAGCATACGCGAGCCCCGCCTCCCGGCTCCTTCCGCAGGAAGGACCGAGACTTCCATGCCGAAACCAGCATGAGCGTGCTCCTCGAATCCGTCCTCGTGGCCGGCCTCTTCGCGGCGATCCTGGGCTGGCTCGCCCTGCGGATCCGCCGCCGCGGACGCCTCGGAGTGATCGCTCTGGCGGCGGTCGTCGCGGCCTCCGGCGCCTGGACCGCCGCGAGTCTCAGGGTGGTGCCGCTGGCCGAAGAGGACGTGCCCTTCCGCCCCATCGCCGTTCCCGGCGAGGGCTACGTGACGTCGGCGAGCTGCCGGAGCTGCCACCCGCGCGAATACGCGACCTGGCACGGCTCCTACCACCGGACCATGACCCAGGTAGCCTCCCCCGAAGCGATCGTCGGCGACTTCGACGGCGTGCGCCTCGAGCTGCGCGGCGATGCCTTCCGCCTCGACCACGACGACGAGGTCCACTGGATCGACTTCAAGACCCCGGGCGCCGGCGGCGAGATCCGGCACATGCGCCGGCCGGTCCTGATGACCACCGGCTCGCACACCGTGCAGGCCTACTGGTATCCCACCGGCGATCGCCGCAACCAGGCGCTCTTCCCCTTCGTCTACCTGATCCCCCACCGGCGTTGGATCCCGCGCGAGTCGGTCTTCGTGCGACCGCCCACGCCGGAGAACGCGCCGCCGCCCCCCGCCACCGCCTGGCCCGACGACCAGCGCTGGAACCACACCTGCATCCACTGCCACACCACCCACGGGCAACCGCGCTACGCCGAGCTCGACACCCGGGCCGCCGAGTTCGGCATCGCCTGCGAGTCGTGCCACGGCCCGGGCGAGGAGCACGTGCGCCGCAACCAGGACCCGCTGCGGCGCTACCGCCTGTACCTCGGCGAGGAGCCCGACGCCACCGTCGTCGAGCCGCGGCGCCTCGACCGGCAGCGCGCCTCCGAGGTCTGCGGGATCTGCCACGGCATCAACTATCCGCGCGGCTCCGAGATCCTCAACGACCTGGACGGCGGGCGGACCTACCGGCCGGGCGACGCGATCGAGGCGACCCGGGTGATCGTCCAGCCCACCCGCGGCGTCGACGCCCTCGAGGGCTATCCCGACCACGACCCGCGGGTGCGCGAGCAGTCGTTCTGGTCGGACGGCATGGTGCGCGTCAAGGGCCGCGAGCACAACGGGCTGATCGAGTCGCCGTGCTACCAGCGCGGCGAGCTCTCCTGCTTCTCGTGCCATGCCATGCACCAGGCCGAAGACGACCCGCGTCCGCGCCCCGAGTGGGCCGACGACCAGCTCAAACCGGGCATGGACGGCAACCTCGCCTGCCTGCAGTGCCACGACGCCTACCGCGGCGACGCGGCGCTCGCCGCGCACACCCTCCACGCGCCCGAGTCGAGCGGCAGCGAGTGCTACAACTGCCACATGTCCTACACCTCGTACGGGCTCCTCAAGGGCATCCGCAGCCACCAGGTCGACTCGCCGTCGGTGGCCGCCAGCGTCGCCACCGGGCGGCCCAACGCCTGCAACCAGTGCCACCTCGACAAGACCTACGGCTGGACCGCCGGCTACCTCGAGCAGTGGTACGAGGTGGCGCGGCCCGCGCTCGGCGCGGTCGAGCGCGCGGTGCCCGCGTCGCTGGTCTGGCTGCTCACCGGCGACGCCGGACAGCGCGCCCTGGCCGCCTGGAGCATGGGCTGGGCGCCGGCGCGCCGCGCCTCGCCCGGGACCCATTGGATGACGCCGTTCCTCGTCCAGCTCCTGATGGACCCCTACGACGCCGTGCGCTTCAACGCCGAGCAGGCCCTGCGCCTCGACCCCGTCTTCGCCGAGCTCGACTACGACTTCATCGCCGCCGCGGACGTACGCCGCGCCGCCGCCGAGCGCGCCGGCGCGCGCTGGCGCGGCCTGCCGCCGCCCGCCGGCCAGGTCGCCGACGCCCGCGACCTGCTCGTCGACCCGGACGGCGAGCTGCCGCCCGACGTCTTCCGCCGTCTGCTGGCGCGTCGCAACGACCGGCCCTTCGCGCTCGCGGAGTGATCCGGGGTTTCGGCTGACCCTGACCGATTCCGCTCGGAATCGCTCAGGGTTCGGGCCGACCCTGGGCTGATTTGCTCGGAATCGCTCAGGGTTCGGGCTGACCCTGGCAGATTCCGCTCGGAATCGCCCAGGGTCGCGGCTGACGCTGACCGATTCCGCTCGGAATCGCTCAGGGTCGCGGCTGACGCTGACCGATTCCGCTCGGAATCGCTCAGGGTTCGGGCTGACCCTGGCAGATTCCGCTCGGAATCGCCCAGGGTCGCGGCTGACGCTGACCGATTCCGCTCGGAATCGCTCAGGGTTCGGAATCTGCACCGAGCACGTCGTCAATCGAGGACGCAGTGATAGCCCGGCGCAGCCAGCGCTCGAGGGTCTCGGGATCGGAGGTGGCGAGGATCCGCGCCCGCGCCGCGCCGGAGACAGGGAGGCCGCGCTCGTCGAGGATCGTCAAAAGAGACCGGGCGTGGCCCCGCGCTTCGCTTTCCCTCTTCATCTCGACGATGGCTGGATTGTCCTTGGCCTCGAGCGCCCGCGCCACGGCGATCTCCGCCAAGGCCCCGTCGAAGAGGGCGCGGATCGGCAACGGACGAACCAGGCACGAATCGCGCAGGCTGCGGCGCGGATCGAGCGTCCGCCAACCGTTGCCCGTCGTCGACCACTCGCAGACCTTCCTCTCGCGCACGAAGATCGCGATCTGGCGCCGCACGCCGCGGGCGGCGAAGCTCTGAGCGCGCTGCTTCGTCTCGTCGGCGGAGCGCTTGTAGACCACCTCGAAAACCAATTCCTCGAGGTATCGCTTGCCGGTCCCGGGATCGATCCCCGACTTGCGCACGCAGGTGTCGCTGGCGAACTCCCTCTTGGTGTCGACGCGGGTCTTCAGGTCCACCGAGCCGACGTAGCCCTCGGCCAGGTGGGGGCCCAGGACCTTGTCGAGCAGGAAGTGGGGATCGCCGTGCTCCGCCGTGGCCGGCGAGGCGAGGACTCTTCTGCCGCCGGGGCGCTCGTAGCGGGTGACCTCCGGCTCGTCGAGGTAGTCGTCGACCGGTGGCCACTCGCATTCGGCCGGCAAACGCATGCGGCTCGCGCCGAACGAGGCGCCGGGCGCCAGGAACATCGGAGTGTCGTCTTTCGGGTCCATCTTGTAAGGATACCAGACGTGCGCCGGAGCGTGCGGGACGCGTGCTACGCTGAGCCCATGAGCCCCCGACGATCCAGTCTTCTGGGGACGGCCCTCGCCGCCCTGACGTCCCTCGTCCCGTCGTCCGCGTCTGCCGGCGAGGCCACCCTCATCCTCACCGGCGCCCGCGTCTGGACGGCCGACGGCGCCCAGCCGCGGGCCGAGGCCGTGGCCATCGCCGGCGAGCGCATTCTCGCCGTGGGCGACGCCGGCGCCGTCGCCGCGCACCGCGGCGACGCCACCCGCGTCGTCGAGCTGGCGGGTCGCTTCGTCGCCCCCGGCTTCATCGACAACCACACCCACTTCAACCGCGCCGGCGCCCTGATCCTCGGCGTCAACCTCCTCGACGTGGCCGACGCCGACGCCCTGGCGCGTCGCGTCGCCGAGGCGCGCGACCGGCTGCCGCCGGGCTCCTGGATCCACGGCGGCGACTGGGGCGCCTACGAGGCCTGGGCCCAGGGATCGACCGGCGAGGACGACGGCGGAGCGCGTCCCGCGTTCGTCCCTCACCGCGACATGATCGAGGACGTGACGGCGGGCAACCCGGCGCTGCTCTCGAAGTGGGACGGCTCCCTCTTCCTCGCCAACGCCGCGGCCCTCGCCGCCGCCGGCCTCGCCTGCGGCGACGAAGGCGTCGACTGCGACGACGCGGGTCGCGCCACCGGACGCCTGACGCCGGAAGCGGCGCGGCGGGTGACGGCGGTGATTCCCGAGAAGTCCCTCGAGCTGCGCCTGGCCGAGGCGCGGGCGGCGCTCGAGCGTCTGCGCGGCCACGGGGTGACCGGCATCCACGACATCACGCCGCCCGAGCAGCTCGAGGTCTTCCAGGAGCTCAAGGCGCGCGGCGAGCTCACCGTGCGCGTCTACGCACGGCCGACGCTCGACCGCTGGGAGGCGCTCGCGGCCGTCGGCATCCGCCACGGCTTCGGCGACGAATGGCTGCGCATCGGCGGCCTCAAGGGCTTCGTCGACGGCATCATGGGCAACTCCTCGGCGCGTTTCTACGAGCCCTATCTCCACTCCGGCGCCCGCGGGAGCTGGCGGGCGATGATGGAGCCGCCCGGCAACATGGAGAAGCTCCTGGCCGGCGCCGACGCCGCCGGCCACTGGCCCCAGGTCCACGCCATCGGCGACGAGGCCATCGACCACCTCCTCGACCTCTACGAGAAGGTCATGGAGGCGAACGGCGAGCGCGAGCGCCGCTTCCGGGTGATCCACACCCAGGTCCTGCGCGGACCCGAGGTGGCCGCGCGCATGGCGCGCCTGCGCGTGATCGCCGAGGTCCAGCCCTACCATGCCATCGACGACATGCGCTGGATGGCCGAGCGGATCGGCGAGCGCGCCCGCTGGGCCTACGCGTTCAAGACGTTGCAGGACGCCGGCGTGCTCCTCTCCTTCGGCAGCGACTGGCCGGGCACCAACGCCTCGTGGTACCCGGCGCGGCCGGTGCTCGGCATCTACGCCGCGGTCACCCGTCAGACCCTCGGCGGCGAGCCGGCGGCGGGCTGGTATCCCGAGGAGCGCGTCGACCTCGAAACCGCGCTCGCCGCCTACACCGTCAACAATGCCTGGGCCGCCGGCGAGGAGGACCTCAAGGGCTCGTTGACGCCGGGCAAGCTCGCCGACGTGGTGGTGCTCGACCGCGACCCCTTCGCGACGGCGCCGGCCGAGCTCAAGGACGTCGAGGTGTTGATGACGATCGTCGGCGGCCGGATCGTCTACGAGCGGTAGCGGCGGGAATCCCCCCTGCCCCCCTTTTTCAAAGGGGGGAAGTTGACTCCTCGCTGACGCATCGGCTCGGAGCCGGATCCGGTAGGGCGTAGGACGCAAGTAGAATCCCATCGCGGAGGATCCATGTCCGAATCCGACTTCGATGTCTTCCTTTGTCACAACAGCCGCGACAAGCTCGCGGTCGAGAAGATCGCGCGCGCGCTTCAGGAACGCGGTCTGCGTCCATGGTTGGACGTCTGGGAGTTGCGTCCCGGGTTGCCCTGGCAGCGGACGCTCGAAGCACAGATCGAGAGAATCGGCGCTGCCGCCGTGTTCGTGGGGACGGAGGGTCGCGGTCCATGGCAGGAGCTCGAGATCGAAGCGTTCCTGCGCCAATTCGTCAAGCGCGGCTGTCCGGTGATCCCGGTGGTTCTTCGGGAATGCCAGGAAGTGCCGAAGCTGCCGGTCTTCGTCGAAGGCATGACCTGGGTCGACTTCCGCGTCGAGAGTCCCGATCCGCTCGAGCGATTGGTCTGGGGGATCACGGGCAAGAAACCCGACTCAGGACCAGCCGCGACGGCGTCCGCCGCGCCGACGCGGATATCCATCTCCCGCCTCCCGGTGACGGGCGAGCACTTCGTAGGCCGCGACGACGAGCTCGCCCGTCTCGACGCCGCCTGGGACGACCCGTCGACGCACGTGATCAGCTTTGTGGCCTTCGGCGGCGTGGGCAAGTCGGCGCTCGTCAACCGCTGGCTCGACCGTCTCGCCGCCGACGGCTGGCGCGGTGCCGAGCGCGTCCTCGGATGGTCGTTCTACTCCCAGGGCACGGACGCGACCGGGGCGTCGGGCGACGCGTTCGTCGAGCTCGCGCTCGGATGGCTCGGCTACGACGGCGAGCCGATCAAGTCGGCATGGGAGAAGGGCGTCGAGCTGGCGCGTCGCGTTCGCGCCGCGCGGACGCTGCTCGTGCTCGACGGTCTCGAGCCGTTGCAGCACCCGCCAGGAGCGCAGGAGGGACGCGTCAAGGATCCGGCCGTCGCGGCGCTGGTGCGGGAGCTGGCGGTCAAGAACGCGGGGCTCTGCGTCATCACCACCCGGGTCAAGGTGACGGACGTGGCGGGACGCTCGGGCGTCCAGTCGGTCGACCTCGAGCAGCTTCTGCCGGAAGCGGGGGCGGAGCTGCTGAAGAAGTTGGGCGTCAAGGGACCGGACAAGGAGCTGCGTGAGGCGTCGGAGGAGTTCGGCGGTCATGGCCTGGCTCTGAGCTTGCTCGGCACGTACCTCCGCGACGTCTGCGACGGCGACGTCCGTCGTCGACGCGAGGTGCCGCTGCTGGACGAGGACATCGAACAAGGCGTCCACGCTCGATCGGTCATGGCCAGATACGAGACCTGGCTTGGACTGTCCGAGCTTCAAGTCCTCCGACTGGTGGGGCTCTTCGACCGTCCCGCGGAAGCTGAAGCGCTCGCGTCCCTACGTGCGGCGCCGCCGATCCCCGAGTTGACGGAGGAGATCGGCGCGGGCGACGAAGGTCGCTGGAGGAAGGCGCTCGCGAAGCTGCGGCGGTCGCGTCTGCTGGCCGCGGACGACGGCTCCGGCGTCGACGCGCATCCGCTGGTGCGGGCGTACTTCGGGGAGCGCCTGCTCGCGGAGCGGCCGGAGGCGTGGCGGATGGGGCACGAGCGGCTCTACGAGCATTACAAGCAGGCGGCGCCGGATCTTCCTGAGACGTTGGAGGAGATGCTGCCGCTTTATACGGCGGTCGTCCATGGGTGTCGGGCTAGACGGGTCCGAGAGGCGAGGGCCGATGTGTACATGCGGCGCATCCAGCGCGGGAACGAGTTCTACAGCGGCCATAAGCTCGGGGCTATAGGCGCCGAGCTGACGGCGCTCGCGGGCTTCTTCGATCGTCCCTGGGACCGGCCCTCCGCCCAGCTCACCGCGGCGGATCAGGCGTGGATCCTGAACGAGGCCGGCTTCGACCTGCGCGCCCTGGGTCGTCTGCCGGAGGCGGTCCAGCCGATTCGGGCAGCGAAGGAGTCTTGCATCGCGGACGAGGACTGGAGGAGAGCCGCTCAGTGTGCCGGCAACCTCAGCGAGCTGACGCTGACGCTGGGCGAGGTGGCGTCGGCCGTCCAGGCCGGCGAAGAGAGCGTCGAGCTGGCCGATCGGAGCGGCGATGCCGTCCAGCGGATGATCAACCGGACGACGCTGGCCGATGCCCTGCACCAGGCGGGCCGGTGGGAGGAGAGCGCGGCGTCGTTCCGCAAGGCCGAGGCGATGCAGGCGGAGTCGCTACCGCAGTATCCGCGGCTTACCTCGCTTCCGGGCTATCGGTACTGCGATCTGCTGCTGTCGATGGCGGAGCCGGAGGACGGCTCGGGGGTTCCCGTAGGGCAGGCTGCGCCTGCCGATTCGGATTCAATCGGCAGGCGCAGCCTGCCCTACAAGACGGCGTGTGAGGACGTTCGAGATCGAGCTCACCACGCCATCGAAATCGCTCAGAGTAACAATTGGATTCTCGACATCGCCCTCGACCACCTCTCCCTCGGACGCGCCCATCTCGGCCTGGCCCTGGCGTCCGGTGCGTCGCCGGACTTCACCGAGGCCTTGGATCACCTGGACCGGGCTGTCGACGGACTGCGTCAGGCCGGCGCTGAACACCACGTCCCCCGCGGTCTCCTGGCCCGCGCCGTCCTCCGACGTCTGCGCGACTCCCCGGACGCTGCCGCGTCCGACCTCCGCGAGGCCCAGGAGATTGCCGAGCGCGGCCACATGCGTCTCCACGAGGCCGACGTCCACCTCGAGTGGACGCGCCTCTTCTTGCAGACCGGCGATCACGACGCCGCCCGCCGTCATCTCGAGCGGGCGCGCGAGCTGGTGGCGTCGACGGGGTATGGACGTCGGGAGCGGGAGGTGGCGTACCTGGAGCGTCGGCTGGGGGTCGGTCGTCCGGCGTAGGCAAGCGCCGCCGGCGTCTTCGTCCCGAGGGGACGGCCGCGTATAGCACAGGGTTTCAACCCTGTGCCGCCATGGACGCCGTAGATAGGATCACCCGTCGTCGCCTCGGTGATGGCGCCGGTGACGACGCCGAGCCGGTCGAGGGCGAAATCGACGCCCGCGGTCGTCAGCGGTGCCGTGACCGTAATGGGCGTGCCGGTCGTGGGATCACAACCGTAGGGATAACCGCCCGGACAGGCGATCCCGTCGTAGAGCTCTTCCGCGTACGCCGAGGATCCGGCCACGGCGTAATAGGCTCCCGAAGCCAGCCCGCCTACCTCGTAGGCCCCGGGCGGTTACACTTTCGATCGTCTGCCCGCGGGCACCTACTTCGTGGCAACGGACGTCGACGGCAGTTTCGTCGACGAGCTCTACGACGACCTCGCTTGTCCGAGTGGTCCCGGCTCCGGCTGCGACCCGACGACCGGAACACCCGTCGCGGTCGCGCTCAATGCCGCGACCACCGGCGTCGACTTCGCTCTCGATCCCGGGGGAGCGATCGCCGGCACCATCAACGACGCGGACGGAGCACCGATCTACGACGCCCAGGTCGAGATCTGGAACGCCGCCGGGCACTGGGTGGGCTACGGCTACAATTATTCGGGATCCTACGTGCTCGATGGCCTGGCGCCGGGCGCCTTTTTTGTCAGGGCCTATTCCTACGAAGGTCATATCGCCGAGCTCTACGACGACCTCCCGTGCCCGGACGGTTGCGACTTCACCAAGGGCACTCCCGTCGTCGTCTCCCACGGCGCGACGACCCAGGTCGACTTCGAGCTCGCCTTCTACGCGATCGCCGGGAAGGTGACCGACGCCGCGACGGGAACGCCGCTCGATGGCGTCGCGATCCACTTCTGGTCCGCCGCCGGCTTCTACAGCTACTACCCCGACTGGAGCACGACGACGGACAGCGACGGGAGCTATCGGCTCGACCTCCCGCCCGGCACCTACCGCGTCGTCACGGACAATGACCTGGGCCTCGTCGACGAGGTCTACCACGGGCGGCTGTGTACCCCCTACTCGGCCTACTACGGCGGCTGCGACCCGGCCGTGGGCACCGCCGTCCACGTCGGCGTCTCCGGCCACGGGCCGCTGGCCGCGGGCATCGACTTCGCGCTCGACGACGGCGTCGCCGTCTTCAGCGACGGCTTCGAGACGGGCAACGTGTCGGCGTGGTCGAGCAGCGTCGGCACGCCCTGAAGCCGGAAGCTGATCTCCCTCTCACCCTTGCCACGAAAAGTGCAGCGCCAAGCGTGGGGACCCACGCTGCCAGACGTAGGACCTGCGCTCACCACCGGGAGCTCAGCCATGATTCGAGCCTCATCCGTCATCAGTTTCGTCATTCTGCTTCTGGCCGGCGTCGCCGCCGTCCAGGCACAATCGACAAGACCGGATAGTAAATCTGTAATGGCGGCGCCCGCGACGGTGCTGCACGAGAGCATCCAGGAGCTCGACCGCGAGGTTCAGCAGCGGCTCGAAGAGGCCGCCCGCCAGGCGAGCCGAGACGGCGCCGGCGTCGATTTCGCTCTCGACCGGCTCGGCGAGATCGCCGGCGTCGTCACCGACGCGGCCACGGGCGAGGCGGTCGCCGGCGCCTGGGTGCAGTCCACGACCACGAGTCCGGCTCCTTCGTCGGCGGCGGCACCACCGACAGTGCGGGCGCCTACTCGATCGCGGGGCTGCCCGCCGGCGACTACGCCGCCTTCACGGACGCCGCCGGCTACCGCGACGAGGTCTTCGACGACGTTCCCTGCAATAGGGAGTGCGACCTTACGGCCGCCACGCCGATCGCCGTCGCTCTCGGGACGACCGCGGTCGCCGACTTCGCCCTCGATCGTCCCGCCGCCGGCGCCGACGCGATCTTCCGCGACGGCTTCGAGTCCGGCGACCTGTGGGCGTGGTCGGGCGCCGCCGGGGGGCCCTGAGGCCGCCAAAGCACGATAGAGAAAGCTCTTCACGATTCTCCGGATCCGTGCTACCATCCCCCTGTCTCCCGCGTGGGGGCCGGTTCTTCTGTGTCCGGAAGACCCGATCGAGGAGAATCACCCCAGGTCATCCGCCGGCCTCCTCCGCAGCGATACCCGCCCGAACGGCCGTGACCCGTCCGCACCCCCAACGACCCGAAGGGACGACGTGGCGATCTCATTCAGCAAAGAAGACGTCCTCCGCGATTACAGGATCGGCTACCAGAGCCGCCAGGCCAGTCTCATCGGCCGCCGGGAAGTGCTCACCGGCAAGGCCAAGTTCGGCATCTTCGGCGACGGCAAAGAAGTGCCCCAGCTCGCCATGGCGCGGGTCTTCCAGCCCGGCGACGTGCGCTCCGGCTACTACCGCGACCAGACCTTCATGCTCGCGGCCGGCATGCTGACCATCGAGGCCTTCTTCGCCCAGCTCTACGCCGATCCCGACCCGGAGCACGACCCGGCCTCGTCCGGACGCCAGATGAACTCCCACTTCGCCACGCCGACGGTGGCGGCCGACGGCTCCTGGCTGCCCCTCGCCGAGCTGCGCAACTGCTCGGCCGACACCTCTCCCACCGGCTCGCAGATGCCGCGGCTCGCCGGCCTCGCCTACGCCTCGCGGCTCTACCGCGAGCTGCCCGGCCTCAAGGACCGTACGCGGTTCTCGAACGGCGGCAACGAGGTCGCCTTCGGCACCATCGGCAACGCCTCGTGCGCCGAGGGGCTCTTCTGGGAGACGATCAACGCCGTCGGCGTGCTGCGCTCGCCGCTCGTGATGTCGATCTGGGACGACGAGTACGGCATTTCGGTGCACAACGCCCACCAGCTCACCAAGGAGGACCTCTCGGAGCTGCTCAGCGGCTTCGCGCGGCGCACGGACGACGGCGACGGCTTCGACCTCTACAGGGTGAAGGGCTGGGACTACCTGGCGCTGTGCGAGGCCTACGTGCAAGCCGCCGACAAGGCGCGCCGCCACCACGTGCCGGCCATCCTCCACGTCATCGAGCTGACCCAGCCCCAGGGACACTCGACCTCGGGCAGCCATGAACGCTACAAGTCCGAGGAGCGCCTGGCCTGGGAGCGCGAGCACGACTGCCTGAAAAAGATGCGCGAGTGGCTGATCGCCGAGGGCTACGCCGCGCCCGAGCAGCTCGACGAGCTCGAGCGCGACGCGCTCGCCGACGTGCGCGAGCAGCAGGGCCGGGCCTGGGAAGCCTTCCAGAAGCCGATCCGCCGCGAGCTCGCGGCCGTCGCCGAGCTCTGCGGCGAGGTCGCCGCGGCCTCGCGCCACGGCGAGGCGGTGCGCGCGGTGATCGCCGAGCTCGAAAAGCTCCGGCGCATCGGCTCGCCGCTGCGCCGCGACCTGATGAGCGCCGTCCACCGGGTGCTGCTGGCGACCCGCGACGAGGACCTGCCCGAACGCCGGCGGCTGATCGCCTGGCGCGAGGCGCAGGACGAGGCGGGCGCCCGGCGCTACGGCGCCCACCTCTACAGCGAGACGGCGCCGGCGACCGCGGTGCCGGCCGTGGCGCCCGTCTACGGCGAGAGCGCCGAGACGCTCCACGGCTTCGAGATCCTGAACCGCTGCTTCGACGCCGCGCTCGCCCGCTACCCGGAGCTCATCGCCTTCGGCGAGGACCTGGGCCGGCTCGGCGACGTCAACCAGGGCTTCGCCGGCCTGCAGGAGAAATACGGCGAGCTGCGGGTCTCCGACGTCGGGATCCGCGAGTGTACGATCCTCGGCCAGGCCATCGGCATGGCCATGCGGGGGCTGCGGCCGATCGCCGAGGTACAATACCTCGACTACCTGCTCTACGCCCTCCAGACCATGTCCGACGACCTGGCCACCGTGCAGTGGCGCAGCGCCGGGCGCCAGAAGGCGCCGGTGATCGTGCGCACCCGCGGCCACCGCTTCGAGGGCGTGTGGCACTCAGGCTCGCCGATGGCCGGCATCCTCAACCTCGTGCGCGGCATCTACGTGTGCGTGCCGCGCGACATGACCCAGGCCGCGGGTTTCTACAACACGATGCTGCGCTCGGAGGACAGCGCTCTCATCGTGGAGGTCCTGAACGGCTACCGCCGCAAGGAGGAGCTGCCCGAGAACGTGGGCGAGATGACCGTGCCGCTCGGCGTGCCGGAAGTCCTGCGCCCGGGCAACGACGTGACGCTGGTGACCTACGGCGCCTGCTGCCCCATCGCCCTCGCGGCGGCCGAGCAGCTCGCCGAGGTCGGCGCCGACGTGGAAGTGATCGACGTCCGGACGCTCCTGCCCTTCGACCGGCCCGGCCTGATCGGCCAATCGCTGCGGCGCACGGGCCGCGTCGTCTTCCTCGACGAGGACGTGCCCGGCGGCGCCACCGCCTACATGCTGCAGCAGGTCGTCGAAGGCCAGCAGGGCTACGCCTGGCTCGACTCGCAGCCGCGCACGATTCCGGCCGCGGCGCACCGCCCGGCCTACGCTTCGGACGGCGACTACTGGTCCAAGCCCAACGTCGAGACGGTGTTTCGCGCCGTCTACGAGCTGCTCCACGAGGCGGAGCCCTCCCGTTATCCGATCTTCTACCGTTGAACCAGCCGGGCGCGGCGCCAAGCGCCCCCGGCCCCTCAAATCCGGAGTTTTCGTGACCACCAAAATGCTCATCAACGCCCAGCGCGCCGACCACCTGCGGGTGGCGATCGTCAAGGGCACGCAGCTCGAGGACTTTCACGTCGACATCGCCGAAGCCGGCCTCACCCGCGGCAACATCTACCGCGGCGTGGTCGCCAACCTGCAACCCAGCCTGAACGCCGCCTTCGTCGACATCGGCGAGGACCGCCACGCCTTCCTGCCGGTCGGCGACGTGCTGCCCGCGGCGTTTCACCGCAAGCCGCCGGAGGGCGAGCGCCGGCCGCGCGTCGACCAGGTGCTCGACCGCGGCAAGTCCATCCTCGTCCAGGTCGCCAAGGACGGCGTCGGCCAGAAGGGCGCGGCGCTGACCACCAACCTGGCGCTGGCCGGCCGCTACCTGGTGCTGACGCCCTTCGACGACGTGCGCGGCATCTCGCGCAAGGCCGAGGCCGACGACGAGCGCAAGAAGGCGCGCGAGCGCCTCGGCCGCCTCGACGCCCCCGACGACTTCGGCGTGATCATCCGCACCAACGGCCTCGACCAGAACCAGACCACCTTGAACCGCGACCTCAACGCCCTCCTGCGGCTGTGGAGGCGGATCCGCAGCGAGGGCGCCAAGGGCAGGGGCCCGCGGCTGCTCTACAGCGACCAGGACCTGGTCGTGCAGGCCCTGCGCGACTTCCTCGACAGCTCGATCGAGCAGGTCATCGTCGACAACGACGAGGTCCACGAGAAGGCGCAGGACTACATGGCGGCCTTCATGCCGCGCTCCAAGACCAAGCTGGTGCGCTACCGCGAGCGCCAGCCGCTCTTCAGCCGCTACTCGATCGAGACCCAGATCGAGGGCATCTACGAGCGCCGCGCCCAGTTGCCCAGCGGCGGCTCGATCGTGATCGACGCCACCGAGGCCCTGACCGCCATCGACGTCAACTCCGGCCGCGCCACCAAGACCGCGGACCACGACGAGGCGATCTACCAGGTCAACGTCGAGGCGGCGGCGGAGGTGGCGCGCCAGCTCCGGCTGCGCGACATCGGCGGCCTGGTGGTGGTCGACTTCATCGACATGCGCCCGCGCAAGCACCAGCGCAAGCTCGAGAAGGAGCTGCGCGACGCCTTGAAGGCCGACCGGGCGCGGACCACGGTGGGGCGCATCAGCCCCAACGGCCTGGTGGAGATCAACCGCCAGCGCATCAAGCAGTCGCTGCGCCACCGCACCCACCGTCCCTGTCCCACCTGCCAGGGCGTGGGCTCGATCCCCAACCCGAGGTTCGCGGCCCAGAACCTGCTGGGCCGCCTCGAGGCGCGGGCGTCCACGGGCCTGATGGAGTCGGTCGTCGTCGTGCTCCACCCGGAGATCGCCGATGCGTTGCAGAACGGCCACCGCCGCGAGCTCACGGAGCTCGAGAAGGAGTTCGAGATGAGGATCGAGGTCATCTCGAGCTCGAGCCTCACCCGCACCCAGGAGCGCGTCGACTGGACCCACCGCGAGAGCGTGCCGGCGGTCAAAGCCAAGGCGGAGCCCGCCCTCAAGGCCACCGACATCGCCGACGACTCCGGCAAGCGGCGGCAGGCCGCGGCCGGGCCCGAGGACGACGACGAGGACGTCGAAGAACGCGCCGAGGAACGCCCGAAGCGCAGCCGGCGCCGGCGCCGGCGCCGCGGCAACGGCGCCGCCGACGGCGACGCCAAGGTCGCGGCGGCGGAGGTCAAGGCCGCCGAGCCCAACGTCAAGGCCGCCGAGCAGAAGCCCGAGGCCGCCGAGCAGAAAGCCAGGCAAGACGACGAGCGGGGCGACGAGCCCAAAGAGACGCCGTCGCGACGACGGCGGCGGCGCTCGAGCCGCGGGCGCAAGACCGCGGACAACGGCCAGCGCGCGGCCGGTGACCAACCCGAGGAGCGGAAGGCCGGGGAAAGGAAAGCCGACGAGCCGAAAGGCGAAGCCAGGACGGAGGGCGATGCCCCGAGGTCACGAGGACGCCGGCGCGGTCCGCGGAGGCGTCCGTCGACGGCCGGCGGCGGCCCGCGGGAGGCCGCCCCGCGGGAGGCCGCCCCGCGGGAGGCCGCCCCGCGGGAGGCCGCCCCGCGGGACGGCGGTCAGCGTCCCGGCGGCCGGCGCGACTTCGCCCCGCGCGACGGCGCCCCGCGCGACTTCGCCCCGCGCGACGGACACCGGAGAGACGACGGCCGCCGGAGCGAGGCCGCGCCTCGCCCGCCGCGGGAAGACGGCCCGCGGCGTCAGGACGCGCCGGGCGCGGGCGGCGACGGCCGCCGCGAGCCGGGTCCTCTCGCCGCCGCGCCGCCGCCGGCGGCGGCCGGTCCGATCGGTCCGCGCGACGACCTCGCGTCGCGTCTGTCGCGTTGGCGGTGGTGGCGCAAGCCGACCAAGGACGAAGGCCAGTAGGTAGGACGGGCAGGGACCGCTGCCGATGCCGGCGACGAATCTGGAGCGCGGGGTTCCTGGCCGGACCCTGCGCACCCCTCAGGGACAGTCGCAGGGCGGGCAGCCGTGGTCGAAGACGACGCGCCAGCGGCCCCTTGCGGATACGGGTCAGGTATGTTATCATCTCAGCCAGTCCGATACACAGCCCCGACACGTATTCTCGAAGGAGCGAGCCGCTATGAGCTATCTCGACCTGCCGCGTATCCACTTTGCCGGCCAGTTCACCACCGGACCGTCGACGATCAACAACGTGACGTCGAACTACAACCTTGCCCGGCCCCTGGGTCCCAGGCTGTGGAATCCCAGCGGCAGCGCCTATTTTCAACTGACCGGATGCACGGTGCAGAGCGTAATCGACGACGGCACCGGCGACGGATCGACGGATTCTCTGGTCGGCCACGGCGTCACGTCGACGGACAATTGGGGTGGCGGCGGCGTGCCGGCCAAGATCGTCGACCTCGATCCGCAGCAGCAGATGGTGTCCATGCTCTACGGCCTGCAAATCCAGATCGGCGACGGCGAGGATTCCGTCATCGCGGACTTCGAGCCGGTGTGGTTTCAGGACTACGTCGGCTTCAGCGCGGCCTACCAGTCGGTGCTGGTCAGCCCGGTCTGGGGCAGCAGCATCACTTCGCATGCGTTGCAGCGTTTGCAGAAGCTCAGCCCGGATCTGCTCTCGATCAAGTTCGTGGTCGACCAGCCGTTCCAGGAACCGCCGAGCTCGCGTCCCCCCGCCTCGCGCTGTCTCGGCCGGATCGTGGGCACGATCGGCCCCGGCGAAGCGGACCAGCCGATCAACTTCGTCGAGGGACGTCTGCTGCGCCCCGTCGGCACCCAGGTCCAGGGGCTGAATTTCGGGCCGGCGATCGTCCAAGACCGCCGGCTAACGATCGACCTGCTCAACGCGATCCCCTGGAACAGCGATGGCTCGCCCCCGGACCTCGGCACGCTGGAGGTCTCGTTCACGGCACTGAAAGGTCCGACGGCCACGTTGGGCACGTTCGACTACTCGAGCGAGGACCGGCAAACCCACGCCCTGGTCCAGGACTTCGATCTCTCCGGCATCTCCGAAGAGGACTACCAGAGCCTCCTCAACACGCCGATCACTGTCGGTCAGGGTCCGCAGGCGGCGACCTTCCAGGAAGATCCCTCGGGACTGTACGTCGACGCCACGCCTTACGTCTTCCGCCTGGAGGCGAACGCCCAGGCGATGGTCCGATTCTGGGCGGGGCGCTTCGGCCACGCGCAGGGAGGGGTCGAGATCGCGATCGAGGACGCGACGAGCCGGCTGCCTGCGAACCCCCCGCCGCCGATGGGCACCGCCGGAGCCGGCGGGACGCCCCTCAGCTTCACGCCTGCTTCGGCCACGACGGATGCGAGCGGGTACGCCACGGTCACCATCGACGGCGGTAACCCCGCCAACGCCCGCGGCTATATCGACGGGCAGGTCTATGCGTTGAGCTTCCACCCGAAACCCGCGACCCTTCATCCCGATCCCGAGACCTTCCTCAGCATCCTCGTTCACGACGAATTCAACGCCGCTGCGACCTGGGAGTACCTCCAGCCGATCATGGAGCAGTACGCCCGACTCTATCCGTTCATGAGCTTCGTGCCCCTCACCGACCCGGAGGCCATTCGAGACGGCGGCTGGATCCCGACGCTGCTCCAGGTCTTCAGCTTTCCCATTGAGGACCCGCGCTACATGCCGGTCGTTCGCGACCTTTCCGCTGCCAAGCAAGCCGCGATCGTCACCTGGCTGAACGACGGCGCGCCCGGCTAGCCTTCGCAGACGTTTCCGAGACGTGTACTCGCGCCTGCGGCCGTCGTCCTCGAGGCGCTGACCTCCTTACCCTTGCCACCCGGCCTGGTGTACCATAGGCCGTGCTGTGAGCCGGCCGCGGCCCATTCCGGGATCGTCTAATGGCAGGACGTCAGCCTTTGGAGCTGATTATCCAGGTTCGAATCCTGGTCCCGGAACCACCGACCCGTACCCCCAGGCACTGCGAACGCACCCGGATACGCGATAAGCTCGGCCGATGGCGCGTATCCTCGTCGACGCTGACGCTACGCGCGGCGCTCGCTCCTGCGGCGCCTTCGCCCCGCCCCGAGATGCTCTCCAACACTACTCCGCCGGGTGGCGTCACGCGCGAGCAGGACCGCTAATATTGCAAATGAGCTTGTTCGGGTGGCATCCCTGAATCGAGCTCCTTTCTTGGGATCGGGCGGGACACCATCACGGTGGATCCTCAGCGATCCCCGGAGGTGATCCCGATGGCTCGCAAGGTGCTCCTTCTCGCGTTCTCCTTCCTCCTTGTCGTTCCCATGACGGGCGCCGGACAGCCGGCGCCCGTCGCTCCTCCGGTCCTTTTCGACCCCAATCCCGTGCGCGGCCCCCAGGGGCCCGCCGTCGCTCTCACGGACGACGGCTTCGTCGTCGTCTGGACGGTGCCCCGGGCGCAGCGCGGCAGGCTCTTCGCCCGCACCTTCGACGACGCCGGGCGCCCCACCAGCCCGGCCATCCTGCTGGCCCGTCCGCCGTCGTGGTCCTGGGACGCGGCGGTGGCCCGCGGCGCTGCGCGGACGTGGGTCGTCATCTGGAACGACGGTCACGGCCTCGTGGGCGGCCGCTTCGACGCCGGCGACGGCACGCCTCTCGGCGAGCCGTTCCGCATCTCGGGCGCCGAGACGACGTCGATCCGGACGGCGCTGTGCAGCGACGCCGAGGGCGCCTTCGTCGTCGTCTGGAAGGCGATCGGCGACGCCGAGGTCTTCGCCCGGCGCTACGACGCCCACGGCGATCCGCTCGCCGCCGCCTGGACGGTGACGGCCGGCGCCGAAAGCGACCCGGGCCTGGCCTGCGCGCCCGGCGGGCGTTTCGCGGTGAGCTGGATCACCACGTCGAGGCAGTGCCGCGCCGCCTTCTACGACGCCGACGGACGTCCCCAGGGCGAGCCGCGGCAGGTCAGCACCGCGCCGACCTCGACGTTCTTCGATCCGCGCCTGGCCATGACGAGCGCCGGCGAGCTCGCCGTGCTCTGGGACGCGCCGCTGACCGCCCGCTTCTACGACGAGGACGGCGAGCCTCTCGGCCCGCCCCGCGGCGTGGCGGAGGAAGGCGTCGCCGGCTATCCGCGCGCCGTCGTGACCCTCTCCCCGGACACCTACTTCGTCCTGTGGTCGGAACGGGACTTGACGCTGCCCTTCGCCGCGGTCTCGGCACGGGAATTCGACGCCGCTTCGGGCGAGCCGACGAGCGGCGCGCGGCGTCTCCCCGAGATCTGGGGCTTCCCCGAGCTCGTGGCCGGCGGCGGCGCGGACGGCCGTCTCGTCCTGGCCTGGAGCCCGTACGCGCGCCTCTTCAACGCCGGCGGCCCCGGCCTGCTGGGGCTCGACCGTGATTCGTTCGCGGCGAGCGAGAGGGACGGCGAGATCGCCTTCACCGTCCGCCGCACGGGCGGCAGCGGCGCCGCCGTCGACGTCGACTGGGCCACCGCGGCGGTCTCCGCGACGCCCGGCGTGGACTACGTGCCCGCGAGCGGCACCCTGAGCTTCCCGGCAGGCGACAGCCAGCCGCGGACCCTGCGCGTCGAGCTGCTCGACGACGCCGCGGCGGAGATGCACGAGAGGGTCGCGATCGTGCTTTCGAATCCCACCGGCGGCGCGGGGCTTACCCGCGTCTCGCGCACCGACCTGCAGATCCGTGACGACGAGACGCCGCCGCCGCTCCGGCGCCGCGGCGGTCCGATCGTGGTGGGCGGCGGCGACGGCGCGCGCCACGAGACGCCGGCCGTCGCCCTCGCCGCCGACGGCTCCTTCGCCGTGGCCTGGCGCCGCGGCTCTGGCGTCGTGGCGCGGCGCTTCAGCCGTGGCGGCGAGCCGCTCGGCCCGCCCATGGACGCCGGCATGAGGTCCGAGCACCCGGCCATCGTGGCTCACCCGGGCGGCGGCTTCTCGCTCGTCTGGCAGCACAACAGCTACGACGCCCTCCTCAAGCACGGCTTCGGCGCCGCGCACCTGTACTTGCGGCACGCCACCGCCCGCGGCGCGTGGGGAGCGCCGAAGCTGCTCCACCGCGGCCCGGAGATCTTCCACGGGCCGACCATGAGCTACGTCGACCTGGCCGCCGTCGGCAAGAACCGTCTGGTGGCCGGCGGTCAGCTCAGGAACAGCAGCGGCCATCCCGAGGGCGGCACCGTCGAGACGCTGTTCTTCAACGTCGTCGGCCGTCTCCTGCGCCCCGCGCGGGCCGTCGCGGGTCCCGACGCCATGCTCGGCGCCGCGGCCCTCGGCCTGCGGCCCGACGGCAGCGGCCTGCTGCTGGCCGGCGACGCGTTCGACGGCTCCGAGACCGGCATCGCCGGCGCCTTCCTCCTCCCCGACGGCACGGCCGCCGGCGACCTCCTCGGGGTCAACCGCGTCGCCGCCGGAATCCAGGAAGCACCCGACGTCGCCGCCCTGGGCAACGCGCAGTTCCTCGCCGTGTGGCAGAGCGTCGAGGTGCCCGGCGAGCGCGCCCACGTCGCCGGACGCGTGGTCCACCACGACGGCCGTCCGATCCGAGACGACGTCCGGATCAGCGCGAGCCCGCGGTTCGATAACTTCGCGCCGAAGGTGGCCGCGCTCGGCCACGACGCGGCGCTGGTGGTCTGGGAGAGCCGCAGCGCCGGCGGCGTGAGCGAGATCCGCGCCCAGGTCGTCGCAGCGTCCGGCGCCCTGCTCGGACGCGAGCTGAGGATCGGCGGTCCCGCCGCTCGCGGGCGACACCAGGGCGCCGTGGCGGCCAACGCCGCCGGGCAGGCCGTCGTCGTCTGGCAGGAGGTGGACGGCGACGGCCGCGAGGCGATTCGCCTCCAGCGTCTCGTGCCGTCGCCATGAGAGGGTCGGGCCGCGAGCTCGGCCTCGCCGCTATCCTGCCGTCTCGTCCGGCTCCGTCGTCTCCATGGCGCCCGGCACCGCCGTCATTCAGAGCCGAAGGAGACGGATGCGGCGTCCGTCGTGCTCGATCCGCGACGTTTCGCTGCGCTCCGCGAGCGGACTCGCCGTCGAGCGCCGGTCGAAGACGAGGAGCGTCCCGTGGTCGAGCCCGAGGGAACCCAGATACCGTCCGAGCTGGCCCAGGCCGCGCGTGACGGGATCGGCCTGGCCGTCGCGCCAGACCTTCATCTCGAGCACCTCCCGCTGCACGCCTCCCTGGTAGGGCCAGTGGACGCACAGGTCCATGCGTCCTCGGCCGATGGCGTACTCGCGGTCGATGTGGCCGCCGCCGTTGGTGATCCGCTGCAGGAAGCTCATGACCACGAGTTGGAAGGCCACCTCCTTGTAGGGCTGGCTGCGCAGCATCGCCTCGCCGTGCCGGCGCCAGAACTCGAGGAAGCCGTCGAGCAACGCGTCCATGTCGAGGCGGCCGTCGTCGGTGAGGTACCACTCGGTCCGGTAGGGGATCGTCTTCTGGGTGACGGCGGCAAGGGCTCGGGGGATGACCTCGTGGTAGATCGGATTGGCGATCTTCAGGTGGCCGGAGCTCGAATCCACGAGCCCCAGGTCCTCGACGTAGGCGACGTCGTCGTCGAGGCGGTCCCCGAGCACCAGCTCGCCCTCCAGGATCGGTGAGATCACCCGCTCGACCCGGGGCTCGCGGAGACGCTCGATGAGCGAGTCGAGATGGGTGTCCCGGCGCTCGATCAGGATCTCCGCGGCGCGGTCGACGTGCTCGGCGTCGACCGGCTTCGCGCGATCCGGCACCAGGGTCTCGACGAGCTGACGGGCCAGGGCGTTCGTCAGCCAGGGCTGTCCGCGAGTCAGCTCGTAGGCGCGCTCGAGCGCCGCGTCGGTGAAGACCTGGCCGGTTTCCTCGGTGTGTTGGCGGTAGAGGATGGCGACCTCGTCAGCGGTGAAGCTCTCGAGCGTCAGCGACTCGGCCTTGACGTTGAAGGGCGAGGCCGTCCCCAGGGTCTCGCTGACGGGTCGGATCTTGGCTTTGTAGTCGCGAACGTCGCGCAGGCCGATGAGGACGACCGAGTGAGGGAAGTGCTCGGGACGGTCGGAATAGCCTTCGCGCAGTTGCCGGAGCACGGAGATCAGGGTGTCGTCGAGGAGCGCGTCGATCTCGTCGAGGAAGAGCACCACGGGGCGCTCGGAGCGCTCGCACCAATGGGTGAGCCAGGCATGGAGACGGCTCTCGGCCTCGATGTGGCGGAAGTCGTCGAGCGGCTCGGGCCGCAGCGGCTCGGGCAGTGGCCGGGTCTGGTTGGCGATCGCGCGCAGCACCGCCTGGACGCCGCGCTCCACGTCCGAGCGGGCCGCCTGGCCGCGCTCGCAACTGGCGTGGACCGCCGCGTACGTCCCCTCGGCGGTGAGCGTCCGGGCCAGGGCCTGGAAGCAGGTGGTCTTGCCGCTCTGCCGCGGCGCGTGGAGCACGAAGTAGAGCTCCTTCTCGATGAGCGGACGGACCTCGGGCAGCCGCGGCTCCGTGGGCAGCGTGTAGTGCTTTAGCGGATTGCAGGGGCCGGTGGTGTTGAAGAAGCGGGGCATTGGTCGCAGTCTACTTCACCGAAACGGTCCGGCCCGTAGGCCTTCGGTACAATCCCGCTCGCGAATGATCCAACGCCGACGCCACCGCCTCCTCAAGGTCTACGGCACCCTCGCCCGCGTGCTGGCGAGCTACGCCGGCCTGCGCCTCGCCGGCTTCTTCCGCGGTTCCGCGTGGAACGAGCGCGCCCTCTCCCGCCGCAACCGCGCCAACGCGCGGCGGGTGCGGGAGACGATCCTCGACGTCCAGGGGCTGTTCATCAAGGTCGGCCAGCTCATCTCGATCCTCACCAACTTCCTGCCGGCGGACTTCCGCGGCGAGCTCGAGGGCGTCCAGGACCAGATCCCGCCGCGGCCCCTGGCGGAGATCGCGCAACGCCTGCGCTCCGAGCTCGGCGGCGGTCCGGAGGAGCTCTTCGCCGACTTCGAGGCCGAGCCGGTGGCCGCCGCGTCGCTCGCCCAGGTCCACGCGGCGCGGCTCCACGACGGCCGCCGGGTGGCCGTGAAGGTGCAGCACGTCGACGTCGAGGAGCTGGCGACGGCCGACCTCGCCACCATCCGCCGCATCCTCAGGATCGTCCAATGGGTGCTCGGCATCCGCGGCCTCACCACCGCCTTCGCCGAGATTCGCGAGATGATCCTCGACGAGCTCGACTTCGCGCGCGAGGGCGAGCACATCGAGGCCATCGCCGCCAATTTCGTCGACGACCCCATGGTCTCCTTCCCGCAGGTGATCCACGAGCGCACCACCCGCCGCGTGCTGACGACCCATTTCGTCGACGGCGTGAAGGTGACCGACCGCGACGCCCTGATCGCCCGCGGCATCGCGCCCGAGCCGGTGGCCGAGCTGATCGTGCGCGCCTACTGCCAGATGATCTTCGTCGACGGCCTCTACCACGCCGATCCGCACCCGGGCAACATCCTCGTGCGCGCCGACGGCGGCATCGTCTTCCTCGACTTCGGGGCCGTGTCGCGGCTCTCGCCGGAGCTCAAGGAGGGCATCCCGAAGCTCCTCGAAGCGGTGCTGCGGCGCGACAAGGAGGAGATCGTGCGCGCCCTGCGGCGCATGGGCTTCGTCGCGCGCGGCGAGGGACGCGACACGGCCGAGCGGGTGATCGAGTACTTCTACTCGCGCTTCCTCGACCAGGTCGAGCTCGACTCCTGGAACCTCAAGGACGTCCGCGTCGACACGCGCATGAAGATGGAATTCCTCGCCGACATGAGCCGTCTCGACATCTCGCTCAAGGAGCTCACGTCGACGTTCCAGGTGCCCAAGGAGTGGGTGCTGCTGCAGCGCACTCTGGTGCTGCTGATGGGGGTCGCCACCCACCTCCATCCCGAGATGCGTCCGATCGCCATCGTCCGGCCCTATCTCGAGGAATTCGTGCTCGGCAAGGACCGCGACTGGATGGGGCTGGTGACGCGGGCGGTCAAGGACGTGGCGCTCTCGGTGCTGACGATCCCCGACGATTTGAAGCGTCTGCTGGCGCAGGCGCGGCGGGGCGAGGCGCGGCTCGAGATTCGCGGCGTGCGCGAGGGCGCGAGCCTGCTCTACGCCCTCGGGCACCAGCTCCTCTACGGCGCCTTCGCCCTGGGGACCGGCGGCCTGGCCTACGTCGCCGCGACGCGGGGGGAGTCGACGCTCGCGATCGTCCTGGCGTCGTCCTGCGGCGTCCTCCTCGCGGCGCTCGCGGCCTCGATGCTGAAGGCGCGGCGGTGGCAGCGGGCGTTGCGGCGGGACCTCCCCCGCTCCTGACCTTCGTGCTAAGCTGCCGCGCTCGTTCGCATCGCCACCCCTTCACCTGAACCCGAGAGGACCTCGCCGCCATGGGCCTGCTGACCGGAACCGCCAGCGTCACGCGTTTCAACGTCCTGAGCCGCTCCCCCGAGCTCGACTTCGAGTCCGCCGCCTTCCAGGAGATCCCGGCGGGCTCGGAGGTCCGCGAGAGCCAGGGCTTCGTGCCGATGGAGCTCGGCGAGCCCTACGAGGTGGGGGCCGCGCGCCACGCCTTCCGGGTGCGCATCGACCGTCTGCGGGCCGATCCGGTGGCGGTGCGCGAGCGCCTGCGCGAGCTCGTACGCGGCGAGGTCGAGTCGGGCGTGCCCACGGTGAGCTCGAAGAAGCGCAAGCAGCTCCGTGAGCTCGCCGAGGAGGAGCTGGTGCTGGGGGCGATGCCGAGCCAGAAGTTCATCGAGGGCTGTATCGACGGCAAGGTGCTCTACGTGGGCTCGACCGCCAAGGCCTACCTCGGCATCGTGCTGCAGCTCCTGCGCAAGGTCGGCGTCATCGCCGAGCCCAAGGCGCCCTGGGTCGACCGCAAGGAGCAAGACGTGACGAGCGAGATCCTCTCGACCAACGAGCCCGGCGAGTCGGTGCTCGGCTCGCGCTTCCTGAAGGCCCTGATCGGCGACCGCGAGGTCATCCTCGAGCCGGAATCCGGTCTGGTTCGGCTGCAGACCGAGGGCACCCGGGTGACGCTCGCCGGCGAGGTCCTGAAAGACACCCTGAGGTACCTGAAGGAGGGGGCGGAGCTGCTCTCGGCGAAGCTGGTGACGGGCGACTCGTCGTTCCGCTTCGAGGCCCTGAGCTTCCGGGTGGCCAACCTCAAGGTCGAGGCCGAGCGCCACGAGCACTGGACGCAGCTCCTCGACGAGCGGCTCGAGAAGGTCGGCGGGCTCTTCGAGCTGCTGGACCGGAAGTACGCCGATCTGCGCTCGAAGATGGAGTGAGGGAATCCTCCCCCGGCCCCTCCTTTTTCAAAGGAGGGGGAGGCGGACACGGTCAGCCCGCGGGCGCGGGCGCGGCGGCGGCCTGCCTTCCCTTCTCCAGCACGCGCTCGGGCACGCCGCGCACGTCCCACACCACGCCGAGCCACTCCAGCGCCTTGAGCGAGTACCAGGTCAGGTCGAGCTCCCACCAGTAGAAGCCCTGGCGGGTGGAGCCCGGGTAGTAGTGGTGGTTGTTGTGCCAGCCTTCGCCGAAGGTGATCAGCGCCATGATCAGGCTGTTCTTGCTGGTGTCGGTGGTGGCGAAGCGGCGGCGGCCGAAGACGTGGCACAGCGAGTTGATCACGAAGGTGCCGTGCCACAGGACGACGGTCGCCACCAGGCCCGCCCACACGAAGGCCGCGGTGCCGCCCACCAGCCACACCAGGACGGCGACGGCGAGCGGCGGCGCCAGGTAGTGCTCGTTGAGCCACACCAGCTCCGGGTACCTCGCGAAGTCGCGGATCTTGTCGTACTTCGTCTCTTTGTGCTTGCCGCTCAGGATCCAGCCCAGGTGCGCCCAGACGAACCCTTTGAGGGTCGGCGAGTGGATGTCGGGCTCCTGGTCGGAGTGGCGGTGGTGGTCGCGGTGGTGGGCCGCCCACCACAGCACGCCCTTCTGGACGCTCAACGTGCCGAGGAAGGCGAGCACGAACTGGAAGACGCGTCCGGTCTTGAAGGTGCGGTGCGAGAAGTAGCGGTGGAAGCCGGCGGTGATCGCCCACATGCGCACGGCGTAGGAAAGCGCGGCCAGGGCGATCAGCCACGGGCTCCAGCCCACCAGGATCACGCCGGCTACCGCCGCCACGTGGGTCAGGATGAACGGCAGCGACGACGTCCAGGCGACCCTTTCGGCGTCGTATTCGACTTCGATCATGCTCGAAGCAGATCACCCCGGCGGCGGGGGGAACAGCACGGCTGTGTAACGTCTCGGTCGCGGAAGGTAAAAGTCCGGCCCTTCAAGGCACGAAACGGTAGCCGGCGCCGCGCACCGACGTGATGTGGCGCGGCTTCGACGGCTGGGGCTCGAAGGCATGGCGCAGCTTGCGGATGAAGTTGTCGACGGTGCGGGTCTCGAGCGAGCCCGGCAGGTCCCAGACCTCCTCGAGGAAGGTCTCGCGCGAGATCACCTCGCCCGGACGCGACGCGAAGAGCTTCAGGATGCCGACTTCCTTGGGCGAGAGGCGCACCTCCTCGCCCGCGGGGCCGGCGGCGAGGAAGCGCTGGAAGTCGATCGTCCAGGCGCCGTAGGCCAGGCTCTCCGGCGCCGGGGCGTGGTGGTTGGCGGTGCGGCCCCACACCTGACGCCGCAGGGCGCCGCGGACCCGCGCCAGCACCTCGTCGAGGTCGAAGGGCTTGGTCACGTAGTCGTCGGCGCCGGCCTCGATGCCGGCGATGGCGTCGGCGGTGCGTCCGCGGGCGCTGACCATCACGATCGGCAGGATCTGGCCCACCTTGCGCAGCCGCTGCGCCACCTCCAGCCCGTTGATCCCGGGCAGCATCACGTCGAGCAGCATGAGGTCGTATTTGTGGCGCGTCAGGCGCTCGAGCGCGTCCTCGCCTGAGTCGGTCACGTCCACGTCGTAGCCGGCATTGCGCAAGTTGTAGGCCAGACCTTCGGCGAGGTGGGCCTCGTCTTCCACCAGCAGGATGTGGCTCAAGCCGCGGCTCCCTGATCGGCGACGGCCGGCTCGACGGCGGCGGCCGGGACCGCGATGCGCGGAAGGCGGACGTGGATCTCGGTGCCGTGGCCCGGCCCGGCGCTCCACGCCTCCACCTGCCCGTCGTGGGCGTGGACGATCGAGCGCACCACGAAGAGCCCGATGCCGGTGCCCTTGCGGCCGCCCTGGCCGCGGTGGCCGGCCACCTGGTAGAAGCGGTCGAAGAGGCTCGCGAGCTCCTTGGCGGGCACCCCGATGCCCTGGTCCGCCACCGCGATCTCGACGTAGCCGTCGCTGCGGGCCACCCGGATCGCCAGCCGCGGCGGATCGTCGCCGCGGTAGCGCACGCTGTTGTCCACGAGGTTGTCGAGCACCTGGCGGAACATCAGCGGGTCGAGCATCGCCCAGCAATCCGGCTCGGCCGCGAGCTCCACGTCGAGGTCGTGCTCGGCCACGAGAGCGGCGAGGTCGTCGACGTAGTCCTCGAGGTAGGCACCGAGGTCGGTGCGCCGCGGCGCCACGGGCAGGGCCTCGCCCCGGTGGTCGACCTCGGCGGCACGCAGGATGTTGCCGATGAGACGCTGCAGGCGCTCGACGTCGCGCAGGATCTTCTCGACGAAGTTGAGCCGGTCGTCCGCCTTCATGTCGGGCTTGCGCAGGGTCTGGGCGAAGAGCTTGATCGCCGACAGCGGCGAGTTGAGCTCGTGCGACACCGAGGCGATGAAGTTCGACTGCCGCTGGCGCCAGCGTACGTGGCCGATGAGCTGCGCCCCGAGGATGCTCGAGAGCACGATGATGCCGAGGAAGAGCACGCTGCCCACGGCCATGAACGTCCAGTGGAAAGTCGTCCCCTGGGCGAGCTGCTTGAGCTTCTGGTAGTCGTTGACGAGCGCCACGTGCCACAGCACGGTCAGGGTGACGCTGAGGGCCAGGACGATCACGAAGAGCGTCACCGGTCCGCGCACGGAGATCCGGCGGTAGCGGGGGTCGTTCTTGAGCGTTCCGCGTCTCATGGGTCAGCGCTCTCGCGGGCGTCGCCCGACGTCCATCATAGCGCCACCCTGTCGCTCATTGTCGGAGGAGTGGATCCATGGCTCTACCGAGAGCCCCAAAGATCCTCGACCGTGCCGACGGTGAAGGCCTGCTCGCTCCAGCGCTCGAGCTGCCGGGGATCGTCGCAGTCGAGGATCCGCGAGCGCGCTCGGGCGTCGAGGGTGAGGCCGCGCATTTGGAGCACGGAGACGATCAGTTGCGCGGCCCGGCGTTCCGCGGCCTGCCGCGCCTGTTCTGCGGCCTGCCGCGCCGCCTCGCCCTCGGCAAGCCCCTCGGCCCGGCCCTCGGCTCGCACCCCTTCGACGACGGGGTTCTTCCTGGCGACGAGCGCCTGCGCTACCGCGTCGTCGCCCGCCGCGGCGTCGAGAAGGCCGCGCACCGGCAACGGCGGCGCGAGACAGCGATCCTTGATCACCGCGTCGTCCGGCACCCGCGACCAGCCGTCCGTAGCGCGCGACCATTCCAGCAGGTAGCTCTGCGCGAGCTTCTTGCGACGGCCCTGCCCGAGACCTCCGACCACGACGCAGAAGACCCGACGCACCCCGCGGCCCACCAGCTCCCGAGCCTTGAACGTCGGCACTTCCAGGCTCTGCTCGCTGCACACCTCGAAGGCCAGCTCCTCGAGCTGGCGCTGCCCGCTCACCGGATCGGGAGCCGCCGGATAGACGCTGGCGTCGGGCGCGAAGTCGCTGCCGCGGCTGGTGCGGGTGAGCATCTCCACCGCCCCCAGGTAGCCCTCGGCCACGTGAGCGGCCAGCACCCGGGCGAGCTGGAAGTGTTGGCGCGCGTGCGGCGGCTTGGCCGGCATCTTCAGCCTGAGCTCTCCGTCGAAGTACTCTTCCTGGGTCTCGGGCCGTGCCAGGTGCTCCCAGATCGGCGGCAGATCGTCCGAGCTCCGGCCCGTGGCGGGAGACCTGCTCGAAGACGAGGCGCTCCCCTGAAGGGTGAGGGGCGGATCTTGGCGAGGCGGATCCATGACCCTACCCTAGCACGGTCTGGCCGTCGCAGCGTTCGACGAGCACAAGGCGGTGACCTCGCCGCGATTCTGAGACACTCGCCGAGAAATGACAAGCTGAAGACGCAACGCCCTCTTGGGAGTCCGAGAAGTGACGTCTACGAGCTCAGGAACCGCGTCGCCGCCTCGACGCTCTCTTGCGGGCTGACCTTGATCCGGACGTCGGCGAAGCGGCCCTGCTCGTCGAGGATCCAGTGCGAGCGGACGACGCCCATGTACTTCTTGCCGTACATCGACCTCTCGCCCCACGCCCCGAGCGCCTCGAGCAGCTCGTGGCCGGGGTCGGAGAGCAGGTCGTAGGGAAGATCGACCTTGTCCTTCCACTTGCGCAGCTTCGCCGGAGGATCCGGAGAGAGGCCGAGGACGACGGCGCCGGCGGCCTCGAGGCGCGGCGTCTCGTCGCGGAAGCCGCAGGCCTGCTGCGTGCAGCCGGGGGTGTCGGCCTTGGGGAAGGCGAAGATCACCACCTTGCGACCACGCAGGTCGCCCGCCGTCACCGTCTTGCCGTCCTGGTTCGCGAGCGCGAACTCCGGGACGGCGTCTCCTACCTGGACCATGTCGTGTCGCTCCTTCCTGTCCTCGAAGCGCCAATCTATACGACGGCGGCCGATTTGCCCAACGTCGCGTTAAGATCGGCCGCCTGTGGCGGGACGACCACCCAGGAGCTACAAGGAGCAACGATGCGCGAATCCAGACGACGCGACACCCGCGGCGGCGGCGCTCTGCTGGCGGCGATGCTGGCGAACCTCGCCGTCCTCGCCGCCGCGGCGGCGGCCGAGCGGCCGCAGCCGCCGCCCTTCTACGCCATCCGTGGCGCTACCGTGGTGACCGGCACCGGCGAGACGCTGGAGCAGGCCACCGTCCTCATCGCCGACGGCCTCATCGAGGCCGTCGGACGCGACCTCGAGATCCCCGCCGACGCCTGGGTGATCGAAGGCCAGGGGCTCACCGTCTACCCCGGCCTCATCGACGGCCTGACCAACCTCGCCCAGGCGCAGGCGGAGGGCGCGGGCGGCGCCGGGGGCGGGGGCGGGGGCGGGGGAGGGGGCGGCGCCGCGCGCTTCCTCAACGCGCCGCGGATCCGCGGCCCCGAAGACCGGCCGCAGACCACGCCCTGGGTCAGCGCCGCCGACCTGCTGAGCACCGAGGACTCGCGCATCGAGTCGTGGCGCGAGGCCGGTTTCACGTCCGCCGTGACCGCGCCTGAGGACGGCTTCTTCGCCGGCCAGGCGACCCTCGTGAACCTCGGCGGCGAGGAGGCCCGCGACATGGTGGTGGCCACCCCGGTGGCGCAGCGGGTGAGCTACGGCGAAGCGGGCGGCTTCCGCAACTTCCCCGGCTCGCTGATGGGCCAGATCGCCTACGTGAAGCAGGTGCTCTCCGACGCCCGTCACTACGCCGAAGCGGCCGCCCTCTACGAAGCGTCCCCCCAGGGCCGCGAGCGGCCGCGCTACGACCGGTCGCTGGCGCCGGTGGTCGAGGCGCTCGCCGGCGGCCTGCCGATCCTGCTGCCCGGCGACCTCGGACGCGAGATCACCCGCGCTCTCGACCTCGCCGCCGGCTACCAGCTTCCCGCCGTGGTGGTCGGCGCCCGGGGGGCCTACGAGCGCCTGCAGGCGCTGGCGGCGAGCGGGCGGCCGGTGCTGGTGAGCCTCGACTGGCCCGAGGAGGAGCACGACCGCGACCCAGACGCCGACACGCCCCTGCGCACCCTCTACCACCGCCGCATGGCGCCGGTCACGCCCAAGCTGCTGGCCGAGGCCGGCGTGCCTTTCGCCTTCTATTCCGACGGCCTGGGCAGCCCCTCGAAGATCTTCGCTGGCCTTCGCCGCGCCATCGCCTCCGGGCTGCCGGAGGAGGCGGCCCTCGCCGCCCTGACCCTCGGCGCCGCGCGCATCTACGGGGTCGACGACCGCCTGGGCTCGATCGAGCCCGGCAAGATCGCCAACCTGGTGGTCTCCACCGCCGCCCCGTGGGCCGAGGACGCCGAGGTGGCCATGGTCTTCGTCGACGGCGTCAAGTACGAGAAGCGCGAGAGCGACGAGCCGCGCGAGCCGCCGGCGAGCGACGTCAGCGGCGCCTGGACCGTGAAGGCCACGACATCGCGCGGCGAGCGCGAGTCGCGCGCCGAGCTCGAGATGACGCCCGACGGCAAAGTCACCGGCGAGATCTCCGGCGAGCGCGGCACGCGGACGATCGAGAAGGGCCGCATGAGCGGCGACGTGCTCACCTTCAAGCTCGTCTTCAGCCGCGGCACCCAGACCTTCGAGATCTCCCACACGCTCACCGTGACCGGCGACACGATGACCGGCACGGCCCTCGCCGGCTCGACGACCATGGACCTCGCCGGCGAGCGCGTGGCGGCGGCCAGGCCCCGCGCGACGGCGGCGGATGAGGCGCCCGCGGTGTCGCTCGAGGAGCTCGAGCGGGCGATCGCCGTCGTCCACGGGCCGGTGCGCGAGTACGACGCCTTCGCCGTCACCCACGCCCGCGTCTACACGGTCGCCGGCGAGACCATCGACGACGGCACCGTGGTCGTCCGCGACGGCAAGATCGCGGCGGTCGGCGCCGGCGTCGCGGTGCCGCCCGGCGTCGAGGTGATCGACGCCGGCGGCGGCTCGCTGATCCCCGGCATCATCGACGCCCACTCCCACATCGCCACCGAGGCCGTCAACGAAGGCGCGCTCGCGGTGACGTCGATGGTGACCATCCAGGACGTCCTCAACCCGGACGACGTCTCGATCTACCGCGCCCTCGCCGGCGGCGTGACGACGATCAACGTGCTCCACGGCAGCGCCAACCCGATCGGCGGCGGCAACGCCGTGATCAAGCTGCGCTGGGGGCAGGACGCCGACGGCCTGCGCTTCGCCGGGGCGCCGCCCGGCATCAAGTTCGCCCTCGGCGAGAACCCGAAGCGCTCGCGCGCCGTGGTGCCGGGGATGAACGAGCGCTACCCGGCCACGCGCATGGGCGTGATGGACGTCATCCGTCAGTCCTTCGTGGAGGCCGTGGCCTACCGCGAGGAATGGCTGGACCACGAGCGCGAAAAGGCGGCGGGCCGCCGCCCCATCCCGCCCCGCCGCGACCTCAAGCTGGAGCCGCTGGTGGAGATCCTCGCGGGCGAGCGCCTCGTACACGCGCACTGCTACCGCGCCGACGAGATCCTCCAGCTCCTGCGCCTGGCCGAGGAATTCGGCTTCCGCATCGCCACCCTGCAGCACGTGCTCGAGGGCTACAAGGTGGCCGACGAGATCGCCGCGCACGGCGCCGGCGCCTCGACGTTCTCCGACTGGTGGGGCTACAAGGTCGAGGCCTACGACGCCATCCCCCACAACGCGGCGCTGATGACCGAGCGCGGCGTGGTGGTGTCGATCAACTCCGACAGCGGCGAGGAGATGCGCCACCTCAACCAGGAAGCGGCGAAGACGATGAAATGGGGCGGGCTCGACGAGAACGAGGCATTGAAGCTGGTGACCTTGAACCCCGCCCGGCAGCTCCGCATCGACGGCCGCGTGGGCTCGATCGAGGTCGGCAAGGAGGCCGACCTGGTGCTCTACGACGGCCACCCGCTGTCGGCGTTCTCGGTGGTCCTGAAGACCTTCGTGGACGGCGACCTCTACTTCGACCGCGCGGCCGACCGCGACCGCCAGACCCTGATCGACGAGCTCAAACGCAAGCTCGGCGGGGCTTCCGAAGACGATGAGGAAGAGACGCCCGCCGATCAACCCGAAACCGCCCCGGAGGTAGGCTGATGCGCATCCCGACGACTGTCCGCGTTCTCCTTCTCGCCGCCGTGCTCGCTGTAGCCGTGCTCACGGGGGCGGCCGCCGCCGTCGGGGCCCAGGCCCTGGTCCTCGAGGGCGGAACCGTGCACACCCTCGCCGGCGAGCCCTTCGTGGGACGGGTGGTCATCGAGGGCGGCGTGATCCTCGCCGCCGGCCCCGGCGCCGAGGTGCCGCCCGGGGCCGCGCCGCTCGACGTCAGCGGCCTCCACGTCTATCCCGGCCTGTGCGACGCCCTCGGCCAGCTCGGCCTCGTCGAGATCGGCGCCGTCGACGCCACCGTCGACACCACCGAGCTCGGCCGCTACAACCCCCACCTGAGCGCGCTGACCGCGGTGCACCCGGCGAGCGAGGTCATCCCGGTGACGCGGGAGAGCGGCGTCACCCACGCGGTGTCGGCGCCCGAGGCCGGCCGCGACGGCGTCATCGCCGGCCAGGCGGGCCTGATCCACCTCGACGGCTGGACCGTGGAGGAGATGGCGATCGTGCCCTCGCTCGCCATGGTGATCAACTGGCCCGCCGTCCGTACCCGCAGCTTCGACTTCTCCACCTTCAGCGTCCGCGAGACGCCGTTCACCGAGGCCAAGGAGGCGGCGGAGAAAGCGCAGAACGAGCTGCGCGACTGGTTCGCGGCGGCGCGCCACTACGCGCGGGCGACCGGGGCGGGCTCGGGGCGCACCGAACGCGACCTCAAGCTCGAGGCCCTGGCCCGGACCCTCGACGGCGGCCTGCCGGTGATCGTCATGGCCGACGAGAAGCGCGACGTCGAGGCCGCCGTCGCCTTCGCCGAGGAGCAGGGCATCGAGATGATCCTCGCCGGCGGGCGCGACGCCTGGAAGGTCAAGGAGCTGCTGGCCGAGAAGGGGACCCCGGTGATCCTCGGCTTCGTCCTGAGCCTGCCGCCGGAGGACGACGCCCCCTACGACCGGCCGTTCCGCACCGCCGGCGAGCTGCGCGCCGCCGGCGTCGAGATCGCCTTCGGCTCGGGAGCCGGAGGCGGCTTCGGGCCCGGCGGTCCTCACGACGCCCGCACCCTGCCCTACGAGGCCGCCAACGCCGTGGCCTACGGTTTGCCGCACGAGGAGGCCCTGAAGGCGCTGACACTCTACCCCGCCAGGATCCTGGGCGTCGACGACCGCCTGGGGACGATCGAGGCGGGCAAGGTCGCCAACCTGATGGTGACCGACGGCGATCCCCTCGCCATCACCACCCAGGTGCGGCACGTGATCATCGCCGGCAAGGTGGTGTCGACGGACAACCGCCACCGGCGTCTCTACGAGCGCTACCGGGCGCGTCCGGAAGCGGACTGACGGGAGGATCGCGGCGGAATCCGCACCTCCCCGCGGCCGGCTCGTCCCGGCCGTGGGGAGGACCGTCCTCGGGGAGCGTACGTCCATCTCGACCGCCGGCTCCGCGCCGGCAACAGGAGAACGCACCATGAAGGTCAGGACTCAGGTCAAGGCCGGCAGTCAGGGCTAATGGCCCTGGCAGCTCAGCTTGTAGAACGCCGGAAACGTGACGGCGGTCCCCGTTTTCGATCAAATGACGCTCCTCGCCTGGTCGCGTGGTATCGTCGCCGAATGCCGACGGAAGAGGAATCTTCTGATCTGCGGATCCGGCGTGTCCACGGGGTGCTGCGGCGGTTCTTCCGCCACGCCGGGCACGGCTCCGTCAAGCGGGTCGAGGCGGCTCTGGAGATCGCCGACGGCTCTTTCCGCCGTTGGCGGCGGCGCGGGAGGTTGGAGCTCGGCGCGCTCTTTCGGACCCTTGGAGAGCTCGAAGTGACCCCGGCCCGCTTCTGGGTCGAGGTCCTGGGAGCCGACATCGATCCCGTTCAGCTTCTGAGGCGTCCCACGGGACCGATCAAGGATCCCGTGGTGCGAAGGGCTTTGGAGCGATGGGAATCGCCGCAGGCGGCGGACGCGAAACAGCTCACCGAGGAGGAGCTGCGCACGCTCGACGCGTTGCGCGATGACGATCCCGGCCTGGCCGTGCGAAGAGCGAAGGCAGCCCTCAAGGGGGCCGAGCCGGAACGGCTCCCCCGTCTCCTCGCCGTCTACGGCTCGGCGCGGCGAGCCCAGGCCCGGCTCGACGAGGCTCGGGAGGCCCAGCTCGCCGCGCTCGAGCTCGCCGAGCTCAGCGGCGATCGGGTGGTCGCGGCCGACGCGCTGCAACGGCTCGGCGTCGTCTGTGCGTACGAGGGCAACTTCCACCTCGCCCTCTTGTGTGCGAAAGAGGCGGGCTACGAGCACCAGCTTACGGGCAACCTGCGGGGGGAAGGCCGTAGTTGGGTCGACCAGGGAGAGTCCTACTTCTACCTCGGCCAGCTCGATCGTGCCATCGCCGCGTTCGAGAGAGCGCTCGCGTGCTTGCCGGAGGACGAGGTCCGCCACCGCTTCAACGCCTATCAGATGCAGGCGATCCTCTATCAGCGGCAGGAGGATCTTCACGAGGCACTACGCTACGTCAGCTTCGCCGAGGAGCTCGGCCCGGCGGTAGGAAAGGGCCTTTTCGGCAGGCTCATCTGGACGAAGGCTGAGATCGCGAGCGCCCTCGCGGATCACGCGCAGGCCGAGCGCTGCTATGCCGAAGCTCTGGAGATCTACCGGACGCTTTCGCCCATTGATGGCGCTCTGGCCGCCGTGGAGCTTGCGCGCACCCAACTCCTTCAGGGAAAGGTCGAGGCGGCCTACGAAACCGCGAAGGCGATGTCCTCGCTCCTCCGCCCTCTGGAAAAGAATCGGATCGTCGGCGCGGTTCTCGCGCAGCTTTCGCGGATCGCCTTCGCGGGCAGAGGAATCAGCGCGCGGATGTTGGAACAGGCGGCGCAGAAGATTCGGGAAGAGCGGGCGCGGCACGAACGCCGCGCCCCTCCCGGGACCTAGCTAGCTAGCCGCTGGGCGATCCCGCGGGTCCCAGTCCCGCATGGACGTTGGTTTCCACCGTCATCGTGACGTACCTCCTGGGAGCAGGGGAGCGAGGCCGGCGGCATTGCCGGCGCACGAGTGGTCCTGCCCCGATGCCCTGAAGGCGTCTCGGGCTTCAAGTTACAGACGGAGGGAGCGGCTGATGGGGCGTTGCACCGGGTCGATCTGTCCCGCCGGCTGGACCGGATACAACGGGCAACGGCGGATATCGAGCTCCGTCATCGCGTCGTCCTTGTCATCGATCAGGCCGCAACGGTTGCGCAGAGCCGCCGGGGTGATGGCGTCGCGGTGCTCTTGGAAAAGGCGGACGATGGCCTCGCCGAAGCCACCGAATTTAGTGAGATGCTCGCAGTCTTCTTTCGCCCATCGCTGGGGCGAGAAGAGCTCGGCCTGAACCTCGGGGATTCCCTTTTTAAATCCGTTCTGGGGAGGTAATACCCGCCGAAGATGCGGTCCACCGTGCCGAGCCAGGCCTAAGTACGTGTCGCCGTCTCGAAAAGGCCGCGTAGCCCCCGACTGTCCCTTTCCAGCCAGGTGCTGTTCTCCACGCCGTCGGGGTCTGGCAGCTCCCAGAGATGCCAGCCGTCCTCTACCGTCCCGAGAATCCGGTCGAGCTCCCGCCAGAGAAGCTCGTCGGCGAGCACTTCCGCCGTGAAGACCACCCTCACGCCGGAACCTCCGCCCTCTTGCGAGCGGCCCGACGCATCGCCCGGACCTCGTCGTAGCTCTCCGAGAACACGCCCGCAGGCCAGTCGCTCACCTCGCCGTCGGGGAGGATTTCGATTCGCCGGACGGCGCTACCGCGGTCGCCGGAGAGCTCCTCTACCCAGTAGAGAATCACTGCCGAGGAATCGAGCTCCCCTTCCGCGATACGCCGCCGCAGCCGCAGGAGGAAGGTCTCAGAGTGAGTCTCGACGATCAGCCGTACTCCGGGGCACTCCTTCACCGACCGGACGTAGAGATCGGCCAGACCGGCATGAGCCGCGGGATGGAGGTGTAGCTCCGGGTGCTCCACGATGTCCAGACAAGCGGCCGGTGTGCGGACGCGGTGGCGTAGTTGCTGCACCACGACCGGCAGCACCTGGCTCATGCCCTCTCCGGCATCGGCAAATGGAATGTGGGCCTTCCCGCGGCGCAGCACGCACTCGAAGGCCTTCCAGGACCGCTCGAGGTCGACGCTCCAGCCATCGAGATTCTCACGATACCAGGCCGAAACCAGGTCGAGCAGGCCGTCTTCCGCCTCGAGCCATTGAGGCACGAGGGCACCGGCGTCTCCGAGCCCGTCCGGGAGCTGCGGCGCCTTGGAGCTGAAGCGTGGGACGGGCGGCCGGAACGGTCCGAGGTGTGAGATCTGCTGGAAGAAGGCGTCGAAGCGCCGCCGCCAGACGTCGAGAGCGGTCCGAGTCCCTTCCGGCAGGGTCGGATCGTGAGGCAGCAGCCCGCGGAACTCCACCGGTCCGACTCCCTCGTAGCGAGGTGGCTTTTCCGGCGACCGCTGCCAGTCGAGCTCCAGATCGACCCCGCCTCCCAGGAGCCGGAAGGCGGAGACCACGGGCTCGCTGCGGTCGAGATGGCTCACGTTCTGGACCGTGACGTCCAGCTCCAACCGCCTTTCGCCGTCCGTGAGACGGGCGCCAAACGCGAGGCTCCCGTGCTGGAGGCGGTTGTGGACGAGGTCGAGGAAGCTGGCGCCGAAGCTCAGAGAGCCAACCTCGAGGTCGAGAAGGTCGATTGCCCGTGTCGAGAGGGCGTGAGCCAGCAGGACGGGAAGGCGTGCCAGCGTGCTCTTGCCGGAGTTGTTCTTGCCTACGAGGACGGTCAAGGGGCGTAACTCGAGGCGAACGGGGTCCTTGAAGACCTTGTAGGCGATGCACGAGATCTCGGTAAGCAGCATGCCTTGATGATATCCCGAGAGCGATTCGCTCGTCAGCTTCGCCCGATTTAGTGCTATGCTCTTTCAATGACTCCCCCCATTCTTCGGATTTCGCCAGGTTGCCTGGACCCGCGATGACGACGGCCAAAGGCCGGCTGCGGGCGGCGTCTCGAGAGAGGAGGACGGACCGGGCCTGGCGGCGGCTCGTCGCCGTGGGCCGTCAGAAGGGCTACCTGCTCCAGCTCGAGGTCGGCGAGCTCCTGCACGACGGCGCCAACGGCTGGAACGGCGACGCCGACACGCTCCGCGACCTCTTCGTCGAGTCCGGGATCGAGGTCATCGCCCCGCCCCGCCACTACCATGGCTGGACGCTCCCCGCCGGCTGGAACGGATCCAACGGCGACGGCGAGGACGGCGAGACGCCGCCGCCCGAACCGATCGTCGATCCGGCCGCCGACCCCTTGCGCATGTACCTGCGCGAGATGGGCCGCACGCCGCTGCTCGACCGCGAGGGCGAGGTGAAGATCGCCATGGTCTACGAGGCCGGCGAGCGGGGCGTGTACAAGGCCCTGAGCGCCCATCCGGCGCTGCTGCGGGAGCTCCTGCGGCGCCACGAGGTGGGCGGCAACGGACACGGGCCGCCGCGGGCCTGGGACGAAGGCGGAAACGGCCACGCGGACGGCGGCAAGGCGGACGGCGGCGACGCGGTCGCCGTGCTCGACGTCCGCGAGAGCCGGCGCGTGGAGGAGCGCCTGCGCGGCTTCGAGCGAATCGCCGAGCACGACCGCGAGATCCGCCGCCTGCGGGCCGACAAGAGCTCCTACGAGCCCGATTCGGCGCGGGCGCGCGAGATCGAGCGGCAGGTCGAACGCCTGCAGGAGAAGATGGCGCGGGCGGTCCGCTCCCTGGGCTTCGACGCCAAGGCCCGCGGTCAGCTCGTCGAGTCCCTCGCCGGCTTCCAGCGCCAGGTGGCCTGGTACGCGCGGCAGCTCCGGCGCGCCGAGACGGCGCTCGCGGAGGACCGCAACGAGGCCTTGCGGGCGATGCGCCGGCGCCGCATCGACAAGCACCGCAGCCGTCTCGGAGAGCTCGAGGACCGCTACGGCGTCACCGCGGCGCAGCTCGCCGCCACCGTGCGCCGGGTGCGCGCCCGCGAGGCGAAGTGCGAGCGCGCCATGGAGGCCCTGGTCACCGCCAACCTGCGCCTGGTGGTGTCGATCGCCAAGAAGTACGCCAACCGGGGCCTGCAGCTCCTCGACCTGATCCAGGAGGGCAACCTGGGCCTGATGCGGGCGGTCAGCAAGTTCGAGTACCGCCGCGGCTACAAGTTCTCCACCTACGCCCATTGGTGGATCCGCCAGGCGATCACCCGCGCCCTCGCCGGACAGACGCGGACGATCCGCATACCGCTGCACATGCGCGAGATCATCCGCCAGATCCACCTGGTGGGCGGCTCCCTGGTCCAGGAGCTGGGCCGCGAGCCGACGGCCGAAGAGATCGGCGTCCAGATGGACCTGCCGGTGGCCAAGGTGCGCATGGCCTTGAAGGCGGCGATGCTGCCCCTCTCGCTCGAGACGCCGATCGGCGAGGACGGCGACCGCCTGCTCGCCGAGCTGGTGGAGGACCCCAACGCGTCGACGCCCGTGGACGCGGTGCTCGACGCCAACCTGCGCCGCCAGACCCGCGAGGCCCTGGCGGTCCTCTCGCCCAAGGAGGCCAAGGTGCTGCGCCTGCGCTTCGGCGTCGGCGAGCGCGGCGAGCACACCCTGGAGGAGGTGGGCCAGGTGTTCAACGTCACCCGCGAGCGCATCCGCCAGATCGAGTCGACGGCCCTGCGCAAGCTGGGGCACGAGCAGGGCGCCGACCTGCGCCGTCTGCTCGACGAGATCGGCCAGCGCTGAGGCCGGCCTCCCATGTTGTGGTGCAGGCGTCCCGCCTGCACCGGAGCAGCCGGGACGGCTGCACCACAACAGGAGCGGACGTGTCCGGATTCGGGACGGAGGGATCCCGATCCCGGGCCACGACGGCCCGGGATTCCGCGTTTTCGGTCCTCCGGACCCTGGAACGTCTCTTGCTGAATGGCGGCCGGCAGGAGGACCGGCCCATGTCCGTCATCGACGATCTCCGCTTCGCGCTCCGCACCCTGCGCCGCCGGCCCGGCTTCGCCGCCGTGGCCGTGCTCACCCTGGCCCTGGGCATCGGCGCCAACGCCGCAATGTTCAGCGTCGTCGACGGCGTGCTCCTGCGCCCGCTGCCCTACCCCGAGCCCGAGCGGCTCGAGCGCCTCTTCCTGCAGCTCCCGGAGGCCCGCCTGCCGCTCTCGCTCGCCGACTACGAGCACCTCGCGCGGCGCCAGCACAGCTTCGCCTCCTTCGCCGCCTACCGCTCGGCGCGGATGGACCTGACCGACACGCTCCGGACCAGCCGGTGGTCTACGTGCCGCAGTCGCAGCAGACGTCGTCGACGATGAGCCTCGTGGCGCGCACCGGCGGCGCTCCCTGGACCCTGCTGCCGCTGGTCCGCCGGGCCGTCGAGGGGCTCGACTCCGGCCTCCTCCTGACCGAAGCGCGGACGCTCGAGGGCGTCATGGCCGAGTCGATGGCGGGGGCGCGCTACCGGATGTCGATCCTCGGCGCCTTCGCCGCGGTGGCCCTGGCGCTGGCGGCGGTCGGCATCTACGGCGTGCTCTCGTATTCGGTGAGCCAGAGCCGGCGCGACATCGGCATCCGCATGGCGCTCGGCGCCGAGGCCGCCCGGGTGCGCCGTCACGTGCTCGCCGAGGGCCTCGCCCACGTCGGCTGGGGCGTGGCCGCGGGCGTCGCGGCGACGGTGGCGTTGACGCGATACCTCGCCAGCCTGGTCTACGGGGTCTCGGTCACCGAGCCGGCGACGGTGGCGGGGGTGACGGCGGTGCTGGTGTCGGTGGCGTTCACGGCGTGCTTCCTGCCGGCCCACCGGGCCACGCGGATCGACCCGATCCGGGTGTTGCGGGAGGAGTAGGTTGACGCCTGGACGCCGCAGCTCTCGCAGACCTCTGGCTCTCGTAATCGTCCGGTCTCCATAGCATCCCCTGGTCAAGCCGAGGCTGCCCCTTCCAGAGCCTTGCAGACGTCGACGCTCAACCCATACTCCCCGGCATCGTCCTCGACGGCGATCAGCCCGCGCTCCCGCAACCGATCGAGGACGCGCGCCGCAGCTTCCTCTCCGCCCTGGAGAAGCCGGGACGCCCGCTCGAGCGTCGCCGAGCCGCGACGCCGCAGCTCGCCGAGAACCAGCAGCTCCTGGACGCGGAGCCGTCCGGCGCGTCGCTGCTCGTCGGCCAGGTAACGGGTCAGCGCCAGGTCGGCCGGTCCCCCCGGAAACACGACCGACACCGATTCACTCCCGGAGAGGTCATAGCCCGGCGGCTGACGGCCGAAGCGCAACTGTCCTTCGAAGACCAGGTCAATGCCGCGGCCGGTCCGTTCCACCAGTCCGGCTCGCTTGAAGGCGTCGGCCAGCATCGGGTTGCGCGGACGCGGCTGGCTTACCAGGAAATTGTCGAGGCAGACTCCGGGAGGAAAGCCTCCGGGATTGTCGATCCGCAAGTGATCCGCGTGCCACTGCACGTGAACGGCGCCCAGGGCTCGGTAGTCGCGGTGGACGAGAGCGTTGGCGAGCGCCTCGCGAAAGCTCCCCTCGGAGTAGTCCGGAACCTCGATGCGCACGCCGTGGGACGTCACCACCTCGGTGGCGTGGAGACGGTGCCTGAAGCGGGCGGTGATCTCGTCGAAGACGCGCAACAGCGGCCAGCGGAAGAAGTCGTTGATCCCGACCTCGGCGCCGTTGAGCTCCTGGAACGCCACCTCGTGAGTCGGCACGAAGCGGCGCAACGCCGCCTCGCGCCCGAAGAGCAGGAGGCCCAGGAGACGCACGACCACACCCTCGCCATTGCCCTCGACCGCTCCCAGGGCCTTGGCGATCTCCGTGCTCGAGAGCTCCAGGAGGCTCGCGTCGCCGCGCCCTCCGCTCTCCTCGATGAAACGCCGCAGACGGTCGAATTCGAGCGGGTCGAGGTCGTCCCAGGTGGCGCCGGCTACCGGGATGAGCGTCGGATCCGGCACGCCGAGACCGAGGCCGGCGCCCGCCAACTCGTAGAAGAAGAGCGGCACGCACTCCGGCTCGCCCCGGACGCCGATCATGCGGCGCACGTAGCGTCCTCGGGAGGTGGCGACGGCGACCCGAGACCGCGGCACCTGCACGGCGAGGACCTCGCCCTGCGGATGACGGACGAGATCGACTTCGACGCTCACCGCCGGCCGCGTCGCATTGGTGACCAGGGCCGCGACGCGGCGAGGATCGGTGACGTCCCCTTCGTGACGTGGACGCGCTCCCGTGACGCTGCCGTCGTCCTCGACGCCGAGCAGCAGCGTCCCCCCGTCGGTGTTGGCGAGGCAGACGACGTTCTCGACCAGCTCACCGTCCGAGAGCCGGCGCTGGGCTTCGCTCTTGAACTCCACGGTCAGGCTCTCGCCGGCCGCGCAGAGGCGGTCGATGTCGGTCGGGGTCAGCACGTCCAAGTCCTCGGCGTCTTGTGAATACTACACAGTCACTCCGGTTCCGCTCTCGCCGGCTTGGGCTCGCCTCTGGAATCGCGTATCCTCGACCTGTCAAGTCCCAGCCGCCAGAGGAGACCGCCCATGACGCCCCTCGTCGAAGAACCTCGACCCTCCGCAGCCGAAGTCGACGCCCCGATCGTCACCGGCGACGACTACGTCGAAAGCCTCCGCGGACGCGCCCTCAAGGTCTACTACCTCGGCGAGCGCGTCGACGAGCCCGTCGACCATCCGGTGATCCGGCCGTCGATCAACGCCGTGGCCGAGACCTACGACCTGGCGCTGCGCGAGCCCGAGCTCGCCACCGCGGTCTCGCCGCTGACCGGCGAGCGCGTCAACCGGTTCCTCCACGTCGCCGGCAGCCCCGAGGACCTGGTGATGCAGAACAAGATGCAGCGCAAGCTCGGCCAGGCGACCGGCACCTGCTTCCAGCGCTGCGTCGGCATGGACGCCTTCAACGCCCTCTACTCCGTGACCTACGAGATCGACGAGCGGCACGGCACCGAGTACCACGGACGTCTGAAGGACTTCCTCACCGGCGTCCAACGCCGCAACCAGGTCGTCGGCGGCGCCATGACCGACGTCAAGGGCGACCGCTCGAAGCCGCCGCACGCGCAGGCCGATCCCGACCTCTACGTCCACGTGGTCCGCCGCTCGGACGACGGCCTGTGGATCCGCGGCGCCAAGGCCCACCAGACGGGGTGCATCAACTCGCACTGGATGATCGTCATGCCGACCCTGCGCCTCGGCCCGGACGACCGCGACTTCGCCGTCGGCGGCGCGGTGCCGGTGGACGCTCCCGGAATCACCTACGTCTACGGCCGCCAGTCCTGCGACACGCGCCACCTCGAGGGCGGCAGCCTCGACCAGGGCAACGCGCGCTTCGCCGGCCAGGAGGCCATGGTCGTCTTCGACGATGTCTTCATCCCCCATGACCGCGTCTTCATGGACGGCGAATACGAATTCGCGGCCATGCTCGTCGAGCGCTTCACCTGCTACCACCGCCGCAGCTACGTGTGCAAGAGCGGCGTCGGCGACGTGCTCATCGGCGCCGCCGCGGCGATCGCCGACTACAACGGCGTCGAGAAGGCCTCCCACGTGCGCGACAAGCTGGTGCAGATGACCCACCTCAACGAGACGATCTATTCGACGGGCATCGCGTCCTCGTTCCAGGCGAAGCGGACGAGGTCCGGCTGCTTTCTCAACGACGACATGATCGCCAACGTCTGCAAGCACCACGTGACGAAGATGCCGTACGAGATCGGCCGTCTCGCCCAGGACCTCGCCGGCGGCCTGATGGCCACCATGCCCTCGGAGAAGGACCTCGAGAGCCCGGAGACGGGCGAGCTCCTGCGCAAGTACCTCAAGGGTCGCGAGGGGGTGCCGACCGAGGACCGGCTGCGGATCCTGCGGCTGATCGAGAACATGACACTGGGGCGCAACGCCGTCGGCTACCTGACCGAGTCGATGCACGGGGCGGGCTCGCCGCAGGCCCAGCGCATCCAGATCGCGCGCCAGATGCAGCTCGAGTACAAGAAGCGGCTGGCGAGGAAGATCGCCGGCGTCGACGACGGAGGGGCGGATTCGCGCGACGAGGAGGGCGGCTACTTCGAGCGCGTCTTCACGCCGGAGAAAGGGTAGACCGGCGATTCTGATCCGACCCTGGCGTAGGGGCGCACGGCGTGCGCCCGGCCGGGGCGGGGCCGGTCCGGAAGGGCGTAAGGCCTTGCGCCCCTACACCCCGATCGCATTGGACGAGCGCAGCCGGATCGTCACACCTCCGCCACGTTGACGAGCGGAGCGCGGACGCGCGCCGGCGGCGGCGCCGGACGGTACTTGCGCAGGTCCGTGTATCCCGGCACCACGCGCAGGTGGGCGTCGAGCTCCCCGGCCGCGAGCCGCCGGTAGCCGCCGTCGAGGTGGCGGTAGACGGTGCACTTGGCGAGCTCGAAGGCGCCTTCGCGCAGCGGCGGGATCACCACCGAGAGCCTGCCGGCGAGGCTCTCCGCCAGCCAGCCGAAGGGCAGCTCGGGCGACGCCGGCGGCGCCTCCTCGGGACGCGACGTGGCTTCGCCGAGGTAGACGAGCGAGGCGTCGGCCACCGCGGCCAGCGTCTCGTCCCAGGCCACGGCCGAGGTCAGCAGGCAGCGGTCGACGGCGCCGTCCGGTCGCACCAGCGTCGTCACGCAGGCCCTCTCGCCGAGCTCGAAGCCCAGCCAGTAGAGCACCGGCGGCGCCGACGGATCGCGCTCGGCGAGCTCGAGCAGCCGCGCGCTCTGGCGGGCGAGCAGGTCGCTGACGTAGACCGTCGGGGGCGCGGCCGGCGCCTTGCGCGACGGAGCGAGGGCGCGCTCGACGACCTCCCAATAGGGGACCGGGCTGACGCTCTGGGACGATCGGGGCTGGTCCATGGTCTCTCCTCAGGTGGTTCACTTCACCTGACGGACAGACCGGCGCGGGTGTGCGCGGCGCCGAGCGAGTTACTGGAAGAGGTTGGAGATGATCTTGGTGAGACCCTGAACCGAGCCCAGCAGGCTCCCCCAGCCGGTGAGGACGAAGACCAGGAAGAGTCGCAGGAGCTTCGACTGCCACCAGCGGCGGACTTTGACCAGATCCTCGCCCAGGGTCTGGAATTCCTTGACCACCGGCGGCACCAGTACCGCCTGTACGAAGACGCAGACGTAGCCGGCGCCGATGACCGGCGTCAGGCTGGTGATCGGGGCCGCGACGAAGGCGGTGAGGATGGTCAACGGATGGGCCAGGGCCAGCAGACCGCCAAGGCTCGACCAGCCACCGTTGACGAGGATCCAGTAGAGCACGTTGTCGCCGGCGGCCCCGACGCCCTTGGAATAGCCGATCCAGGCGATCGAGCCGACGATCAGGATCGGCACGCCCCAGCCGAGGACCTTCCAGACCGGCGAGATCGGCGGGATCACGTCGAGCGGCTCGAGGTCGACCTCGGTCTCGGCGGCGAGCGCCTCGCAGATGCCCTGCAGGTGGCCGGCGCCGACCACCGCCACGATCCGCCGGCCCGGGGCCTGGCGCATGCGCTCGGTCAGGTAGGCGTCGCGCTCGTCGATGAGCACCCGCTTGAGCGAGGGCAGGTAGCGCCCGAGCTCGGCCATGAGCTCGTTCAGCACGTCCTGCTTCTTGAGCTCCTGGAGCTGCTCCTCGGTGATCTTGGGGCTGTCGAAGACCGACGCCAAGAGCTCGGCGCCGAGCACCAGGCGGCGCCAGAACGGCGTGGCCGCGATCGCCCGCCGCAGGGTCACGCGCACGTCGCGGTCGCACAGCTCCACCGGGATGTCGTGCTCGGCGGCCACCCGGGTGGCCTCGAGCAGCTCCTCGCCGGGCTGGATGCCGAGCTGCAAGCCCATCCGCTTCTGGTAGGCGGCGAGCAGCAGGTTCACCATCAGGGTGGCGAACTGCTTGCGGCGGATCACCTCTTTGACGTCGAGGGCTTCCCACTGCTGCTTCTTCGCCAGGGCCTCGTAGCGCTGGGGATCGAGCTCCACGCACACGCAGTCGGGCCGCTCGCGCTCGATCACCTCGCGCACCAGCTCCACCGAGCGGTGGGAGACGTGGGCGGTGCCCACGAGGATGAATTCGCGATCGCCGAGGCGGACGCGCCGCACCTCGTCGGCGTGCTCCTCCTGGGGCGCGCCGGCGGCCGCGGTTTCGGCCTCGGACGGGGTCGTCTCGCTCATCTGCCGACCGCGCTCACCGGGCGTCGTGGCCGCGCCAGTTATCCATGCTGCTGGAGGCGCCCAGCGCGTCGGAGAGGAAGTCGGAGACCGGCGTCGGCAGGCAGCTCTTGAGCATCGGCGTGATCTTGACGATCCAGGGCTCGAGCACCCAGACTTTGCGCTGCTCCACCGCCTCGACGATCTTGGCGGCGAGCAGGTCGGGGGTGAGCACCCGGGTCGTCCGCGGCGGCCGGGCGCCTTCGAACATGCCGGTGTCGACGTAGGTCGGGCATACCGTGGTGACGTCGACGTTCTTGTGGCCCTGGCTCCTGAGCTCGAGGCGGATGGACTCGGAAAAGCCGATCACCGCCCACTTCGACGACGCGTAGGTGGCGCCGTTGGGCAGGCCGATGAACCCCGAGGCGCTGGCGAGGTTGACCAGGTGGCCGCGCGGCGCCGCGATGAGGTCGGGCAGGAAGGCGTGGGTCATCGTCATCACGCCCTCGACGTTGACGCGGTAGGTCGCCCGGTGGCGCTCGAGCGGCACCTCGAGGAACGCCCCGCCGTGGACCACCCCGGCGTTGTTGACGAGCACGTCGATCCGGCCGGCCTCGGCATGGAGCCGGTCGCGGACGGCGTGGACGGCGTCGGCGTCGGCGACGTCGAGGGGATAGGCGCGGCAGATGGCGCCGGCTCCGTTCTCGCGGGCGCCGGCGACGTCGTCGCGGGCGGCCTCGAGGGCCGCGGCGTCGAGGTCGGTGATCACGACCTCGGCCCCGGCGGCGGCGAAGCGGCGGGCGACGGCCTTGCCGATGCCGCGCGCGGCGCCGGTGACGAGGACGCGCTTCAAACGAATGGTGGTCATTGCAGGGCTCCGATCGGACGAGACGCCGGAGGTCGAGCCGGACGTCAATAGACGACGGCCTCGTCGACGCCTTCCTCGCCTTCGGACCTGGCGATGATGGCGGCGCCGCAGGAGTCGCTGAAGACGTTGACCATGGTGCGGAACATGTCGAGGGGGCGGTCGATGGCGAGCATGGCGCCGACGATGAGGTTGACCTCGGGATGGTCGGCGAGGCCGACCGCCTTGAGCACCAAGAATATTATCACCAATCCCGCCGACGGCACCGCCGCCGCCCCGATCGACGCCAGCAGCGCCGTCAGCACCACCAGGGCCTGCTGCGCGATCGAGAGCTCGAAGCCCAGGGCCTGGGCGATGAAGAGCACTCCCGCGCACTCGTAGAGGGCGGTGCCGTCCATGTTGACGGTGGCGCCCATCGGCAGCACGAACGACGTCACCCGGTTCGACACGCCGACCTTCTGCTCCACCGAGCGCAGGGTCACCGGCAGGGTGGCGGCCGACGAGCTGGTGGAGAACGCCATCAGCATGGCTTCCGCCATGTTGCGGAAGTGGATGGAGGGCTTGATGCGGCCGAGGGCGATGAGCAGCAGCGGCAAGGTGACGAAGAGGTGGAGCACGAGGCCCACGGCGATGGTGACCATGTAGAGGCCGAGGGCGCGGAACGAGGCGAAGCCGGTCGTGCCCACCAGCGTCACGATCAGCCCGAAGACCCCGATCGGCATCACCCGGATCACGAAACCGGTGAGCCTCATCATCGCCTCGAAGGCGGCCTGGAAGAAGCCGAGGAGCGTCTTCTGCGGCGCCTCGGGCAGGGTGGCGATGGCCATGCCCAGGAGGATGCAGAAGAAGATGATCCCGAGCATGTCGGAGGCGCTCATCGCCTGGAAGAAGTTGAGCGGCACGACGTCGAGCAGCAGCTCCTTGGGCGAGCTCGGGGTGTCGAGCTCGGGCAGGGCGGCGGTCTGCTCGACCTCGGCGAACTGGGCGCCCACGCCGGGCTGGATGAGGTTGACGAGCAGCAGCCCGGCGAGCACGGCGAGCAGGCTCGAGAGCAGGTAATAGCCGAGGGTCTTGGAGAAGAGCCGGCCGAGGGCGCGGCCGCTGCCCACCGAGGCGACGCCGGAGACGATCGAGGTCACCACCAGGGGGACGATGACCATCTTGAGCAGCCGGATGATGAGCTCGCCGAGCCAGCCGAACCAGGGGACGGCTTCCTTGCCGCCGGCGAGGCCCACGGTGATGCCGGCGGCGAAGGCGACGGCGATCTGCCAGTGCAGCCGCCGATACCATGGTAGATTCGCCGTGCTCTCCATGACGCCCGCGACGTTACGGCATCCGGAGGCTCGCCGCAAGTCATGAGCGACCAAGGACTACCGAAGTGGGAGACCCTCGAGGTCGGCGACCTCGTCGACTACCACGTCTTCGGCGTGCGCCAGGTGGTGCGGCGCTCGACGCGCACCGGAGCGCCGGGACGCTACCAGGTGTTGCACATGCCGGCCTGGGTCAACGTGGTGGCCCTGACGCCCGGCGGCGACGTGGTGCTCGTCGAGCAGTACCGCCACGGGCTCGACGCGGTGACGCTCGAGATCCCGGGCGGCGTCGTGGACGCCGGCGAGGAGCCGGCGGCGACCGCGGCGCGCGAGCTGCGCGAAGAGACCGGCTACGCGGGCGCCGCGCCTCTGCGGATCGGCACCGTGCACCCCAACCCGGCGATCCAGGACAACGCCGCGACCACCTGGCTGATCGAGGAGGCGCGGCTGACCGCGGCGCCGGCGCCCGACGACGGCGAGCACATCGTGGTCCACACGGTGCCGCGCGCCGAGATCCCGCGGCTGCTGGCCGCCGGGCGCATCACCCATTCGCTGGTGGTGGCGGCGTTCCACTGGCTCCACCTGTGGGAAACGGGGCGCCGCGATTCGTAGACGACGGTGAGGGACCGCAGCCGCGGGCGCCGTTGGTAGCAAGAAGGAAAGCCGCACTTGCTCGACGCCGGAGGCTCCCCTTGCTGTTAAGATCGCTGCCGAAGAAGGACGCGCGCGCCGTGACGGAGCTCGAGCACATCGGCAAGTTCACGATCACCGGGAAGCTGGGGCAAGGCAGCTTCGGCGTCGTCTACCGGGGCTACGACCCGACCATCCGCCGCGACGTGGCGATCAAGGTCTGCAGCGTGGAGGACGCCGGGCTGCGCAAGCGCTTCGCGCGCGAGGCCCAGATCTCGGGCAACCTGCAGCACGAGAACATCGTCACCGTCTACGGCGCCGACGCCGACGAGCGCGGCGTGCCCTACCTGGTGCAGGAGCTGCTCGGCGGCGAGGACCTGCGGGAGGTGATCCGGCGGCACGAGCCCATCCCGTCCGCCACCAAGATCGGCTACCTGCTGCAGGTGGCGCGCGGCCTCGCCCACGCCCACGCCCACGGCGTGATCCACCGCGACGTCAAGCCGGGCAACGTGCGCCTGCTCGCGGACGGCACGGTCAAGATCATGGACTTCGGCATCGCCAAGCTGGCCAGCGCCGAGACCCAGCTCACCCAGAAGGGCGTCACCATGGGCACCGCCAGCTACCTGCCGCCCGAGCAGGTGCGCGGCGGCGACCTCGACCACCGCGCCGACGTCTTCTCCTTCGGCGTGCTGACCTACGAGCTGCTGACCTACGAGCGGCCGTTCCGCGGCAACACGCTGTCGGCCCTGGTCTACCAGATCCTCTACAAGGTGCCGGCGCCGATGATCGCCGTCTGGCCCGAATGCCCGGAATCGCTCTCCGACCTCGCCGCCCGCTGCCTCGAGAAGAAGCCCGAGCAGCGCTTCTCGTCGATGGAGGAGCTCATCCCCGAGCTCGAGCGCATCGTCGAGGAGATCGAGGCCGGTAAATGGCCGGCGCTGCGCGGCGTCTCCGCGATTCAGCCCCTGGAGACGTTGATCGACGAGACCGGCGTCATGTCGCAGACGGAGATCGCGCGCACCGCGCGCGTGGTCGAGCTGGGCGGGACCGGCGATGGGATCTCCGGCACCAGGAAACCCGGCCTGGCCGACACGCAGGTGGTCCTGCCACCGTCGCCCGAGGAGACGCAGGCGGTCGAGGCGCCGGCCGCGGCGGCGCCGGAGGCCGCCGAGCTCGTGACCCGCGTCCTTCCTACCGTGCCGCCGCCGCCTCCGCTCCCCGAGGCGGCGCCCGACGGCGGCGCCGACGCCCCGACCGTGCTGCTCCCGCGCCAGGAGCTGGTGAGGCGCGCGCGAGAGATCGGCGCCCTCATCGAGCAAGGCGATTTCGAGACCGCCAAGACCCAGCTCGAGGAGACTCTGTCGGAGCACCTCGAGGCGAGCGGCCAGGCACGGATCCGAGAGCCGGCGGCCGGCGAACCGGCGGCCGGCGAACCGGCGGCCGGCGAACCGGCGGCCGGCGAACCGGCGGCCGGCGAACCGGCGGCCGGCGGACCGGCGGCCGGCGGACCGGCGGCCGGCGAGCCGGAGACGAGCTCGTACACGATGACGATCCTGATGCTGCCGGCGTGGCTGCGCTGGGCCGTGGCCGCGTCGCTGGCGGCCCTGGGGCTCGCCGCCGTGGGTTGGCTCATGCTGCGGCCGGACTCCCCTGCGCCGCCGGAGACGGCGCCGCCGCCGGACCGCCCGGCCGTGTCGCCGACGGCAGCCGTGCCCGTGGCGTTGGGCGCGGTGACCGTGGCGGCCCTGCCCTGGGCCGAGATCCGCGAGATCACCGATGCCGACGGCTTCGTCAAGGAAATGCCGCTCGAGCCGCAGACGCCGCTGCGCCTCGAGCTGCCCCCCGGCCGCTATCTCATCCAGCTCGAGCACCCCGACCACGGCTTGGGGACCTGCGAGGTCGAGGTGCGCGAGGACGGCGTCGCGCCGTGCCGGGTGGAGCTCTTCCGTCCCGAGGTGACGGACTACTTCAAGGAAGGAGGCTGGTGGCCATGATCGGGCGCGCCGCCCGAGCGCCGGCCGTGGTCATGGTGTTGCTGCTGGCCCCGATCGCCGTCGCCGCCGGCGACGCTCGCGACAGCTATCGCGACGGCCTCGACGCTCTCCGCGACGGCCGCTTCCAGGCCGCCGAGAAGGCTTTCCGCGACGCCATCGCGGAGCGCGGCGAAGAGAAGAAGGCCGGCGCCTTCCGCGGCGACTACCTGCCGCACTACCACCTCGGCGTGGCGCTCGACGAGCAGCATCGGTGCCGCGAGGCGCTCGCGGCGTGGCAGGAGTCGGAGCGCCAGGGGGAGATCCGGAAGGCGCGCGAGGACCACACCCAGCTCATGCGCCGCAAGCAGGTCTGCGAGGCGAAGGTGCGCGAGCTCGACGCGGCGCGCGCGGCCGCCGAGCAGGCGGTGGCGCGCGCCCGCAAGGCCGACCAGGCGGCGGCGCGGCTGCAGGGCAAGAGCGACGTGGCGGCGCTGTGGAACGACGGCGAGCCGTCGTTGGCGAGCCGCCAGAAGGACGCCCGCCAACGCCTCGAGCAGACGGTCCAGCGCCTCGCCGCCACCGCCGACCCCCATGGCGTGGCGCCGCTGCAGGAGGTCAAGACGCTGGCCAACCAGGTGGCGAGCGACTTCGACGCCGTGGCCTCCGACGCGGAACAGCGGCTGGTGGCCCTGCAGAGCGCGGCCGCGAGCGCCCTCGACCGCTTGCAGGCGGTCGAGCAGCGGGCCCACGCCGAGCTCGGCGCGGTGGCCTACCTCGATCCGTACCCGCCGGAGCTCGGGCGCCGGGTGGAGACGCTGCGCGGCGCCCTGCGCGCCGTAGTCGACGCCAAGGCGACCGCGTCGCCGCCGCAGCTCGACGCCCTCCGGCAGCAGCTCGACGGGGCCATGGGCCGCTTGCGCCAGGCCGCCGCGCCGCCGCCCGCGAGCTTGCGCACGGCGGTCGCGGCCTTCCTCGGCGGCGACTACGAGAGCGCGCTCGCCGCCCTCGAAGGCGAGACCTACAAGGAGACCCGCGCAGTCTCCCAGGCGTGCCTGCTGCGCGCCGCCTCGCGCCACGCCCTGTGGGAGCTGGGCGGCGAGAGCGACGCCGAGCTCGCCGCGGCGCTCGCCGCCGACGTCGCCGAGTGCCGGGGCCTCAAGACGCCGCCCGCGGTCTCCACGCGGTTCTACTCGCCCCGCTTCGTGCGCTTCTTCGAAAAGGCGCCCGCGCTGGTCCCGGTGCCGCCGCCGTCCGAATGAGGCCGACGGATGCCCACCAGACGGCAGAGGAAGTCCCGGCGCGGCGAGCCGAAGCGGCACCTGTGGCCCTGGGTCGGGCTCGGAGCGCTCGGCGTGGCCACGGTGTGGATGAGCTCGCGTCCGCGGCCGGGCCCGGCGCCGGTGCTGCCGCCGCTGCACGAGGGGCCCCCGACCCGGCTTCCCGACGGCGTCGAGCTGGCGTGGATCCCCGGCCCGGCCGGCGCGCTGCGGCTCGCCGAGCGTCATCCCGGGGGCCGTCTGGCCGTCGTCTTCGTGCACGGCCTGGGCGGCCGGCTCGAGCAATGGTCGGCCCAGCTCGCCGGCCTCGGACCGGCGCTGCGGGCCCTCGCCCTCGACCTGCCCGGCCACGGCGAGTCGGACCCGGCGGCGGACGGCGACTATTCGGTGCCCGCGCTCGCCGCGGCCGTCGGCGCCGCGCTCGACGCCGGCGCCCTGCGGCGCGCGGTGCTGGTGGGCCACAGCCTGGGAGCGCTGGCGGCGATCGAGTACGCCGCCGGCCACCCGGAGCGGGTCGCCGCCTTGCTGCTCGTCGACCCCAGCGGCGACCAGACCCGCATGCCGCCGGCCGATCGAAGCGCCTGGCTCGCGGCGGTGCGCGACGACCCCCGGGGCGAGTGCGACTTCAACTTCCGCCACTTCCTGGGCGAAGCGCGCCCCGAGGTGGCGAAGGCCGTGCTCGAGTCCCTCGAGGCGACGCCCGCGGCGGCCCTCGTCGCGGCGCTCGAGGGCTCCGCGGCGTACGCCGCGGCGGCGGCGATGGAGCGCTACCCGGGACCGGCGGCGAGCGTCGTCAGCGAGCTCAACGACCTGCCGATCAGCCTCCATCGGCTGTGTCCGGAGCTGCCGGCGCGGCGCCTGCGCGGCGTCAGTCACTGGCTGATGATGGACCGTCCGTCCGAGGTGCTCGAAGCCCTGTGGGACCTGCTCGAGAGAATCTAGCCGGCTGTCGAATCGGAGCCTCTCCGATCGACTAGAAGACGAGCCACGAACGGCTCTGAACAACACAAGGAGATCCCACCATGCCGAGCACCATCCGCCTACATCGAGTCCTGAAGTCCACCCCCGAGCGCGCCTACCGCGCCTTCCTCGAGCCCGACGCCATGGTCAAGTGGCTGCCGCCGAACGGCTTCACCGGCAAGGTCCACGAGATGGACGCCCGCGTCGGCGGCACCTACAAGATGTCGTTCACCAACTTCAGCACCGGCACGACTCACTCTTTCGGTGGCGAATACCTCGAGCTGGTACCCCACGAACGGCTCCGCTACGTCGACCGCTTCGACGACCCGAACCTGCCCGGCGACATGCAGGTGACCGTCACGCTGCGGGAGGTGTCGTGCGGGACCGAGCTGAACGTCGTCCAGGAGGGGGTTCCCGACGTCATTCCGGCCGAAGCGTGCTATCTCGGCTGGCAGGAGTCGCTGATCCTACTGGCGAAACTGGTCGAGGCGGAGATCCCGGACGAGGGCTGAGGCCGGACGGACGCGGCCCGAGCGGCCCCTTGACCACTTTCGGCTGACCCGTCAGCCGTCGCAGCAGCGACTCGTAGCCAGCGTCGTCGCTGACGTTGTACGAAGTGGCCGACTTGAGGAAGACGGGGATGTGCGCCTCGTCGGCCGCGTCGAAGACGACGGGGACGAAGCGGACGTTCTGGCGGGCCTCGTAGATGGCCTGGGAGACGATGGCCCCTTCTCGATAAACGCCGAGCCCTTTCCCCTCTGCCTCGTTCCCGCGGCGACGCTTCTCGTACGTCTCGGTGGCCACCACCAGCACGAAGTCGGCGGCCTCGATCTCGTCCTCCATCCAGAGCTGCCAGCCTTTGGGTGGGGACTCCACGTACTGGTCGAGGTTGGCGTCGACTCCATGGCTGCGCAGGCGGTCGGAGAGAACCAGCACGCGCTCCCGGTGCTCGGGGGAGTCGTGGCTGTAGCTGATGAAGACGCTCGGCGGATCGGACGGCATGGAGCGGGTCCCTCCGCGTGGCAGTATACGTCCGAGCAGACGCAACTGCTGCTCGCTGACGGCGGCGTCTGAGCGGACCCAGCCGCTCCTCGCTGGCGGCGGACGGCGTCTGAGCGGACGCAGGCTCTCCTGGCTGACGGCGCATGGCGTCTGAATGCGCGGACGCGCTCGCGGTTGTCCGTCTCGGGCGTCGAAATGGACGGATTCGCTTCGATCCGTCCATTTTTTCGCGCGAGACGGCCGGCAGCGTTCTGATTCGTCCGATTTTGCGCCCGAGGCGGCCGGTGGCGTTCCGATCCGTTCGCTCCGACGCGCGAGACGGCCGGAGCCGTTCCGATTCGTCCGCTCCGACGCGCGAGCCGGCGTCTCGCCGGCGATCCCTACACTTCGGTGCCAGTGGAGATCGACCGGGTGTGCCCCCGCTCTCCCAGGAAACCGACGACGCCGAAGACATCCCGCCGAGACCCAGCAGCCGACGCCGTAGCTCGCTGACCCGCCGCCGTCCGGCCCCCTCTCCTTCGGGAGAGGGGCCGCCTGTCCTCGCCTGCGTCGTGATCTACGTGGTGGGGGGCGACCCGGGTCACGACGCTCTGGCCTGCGCCCTGGGCGAGCGCATCGGGCTGGAGTAGAGGGGCGGAGTAGAGGTCAATCCTCGACGCCGGCGAGCTTCAGGACGCGCTGCCAGTGCCGCGGCTCGACGGGCTGGATCGACAGCCGCTGGCCGCGGCGCAGGAGCAGCATTCCGTCGAGCTCGTCGTCGCCCTTGAGCTCCTCGAGCGTCAACGGCCGCGCGAATCTCGCCACGAACCTCACGTCGACCCGCAGCCAGGGCGGGTCGTCCTTCTTCGCCTTGGGGTCGTGATAGGGCGAGTCCGGGTCGAATTGGGTGGCGTCGGGATAGGCATCCTTCGCCACCTCGGCGAGGCCGACGATCGCCGTGGGCCTGGCGCTCGAGTGGTAGAAGAGCACGCCGTCGCCCACGCGCACGTCGTCGCGCATGGAATTGCGAGCCTGGTAGTTGCGCACGCCTTCCCAGTGGGTCGAGCCGTCGCGCTCGAGGTCGTCGATGGAGTAGACGTCGGGCTCGCTCTTGAAGAGCCAGTGCTTGCGCCTCGCCATGGGATCCTCCTATCTAGAGCTCCTCGGGAAGTGGGCCGAAGTCGTCGCGGTAGCGCGCGGTGAACTCGCGGCGGCCGTAGGCGTGGCTCTGGGTGCCGGTGTGCTCCACCGCGTAGGCCGCCGCCACGCTGCCCATGCGGCCGCAGACCTCGAGCTCGAAGCCGCGCACCAGGCCGGCGGCGAAGCCGGCGCGGTAGGCGTCGCCGGCGCCGGTGGGGTCGGCCACCCGCGACACCCGCGCCGCGGGAATCGCGACCTCGCGGCCGTCGCGAAGCCGGATCTTGCTGCCCTCGGCGCCGAGGGTGACCACCAGCATGTCGACGAGGTCGAAGATGGCGCGCCCCTTCTTGCCGGTCTTCTCCTCGAAGACCGCGTGCTCGTAGTCGTTGACCATCATGATGGCGGCGCCGCGCGCCGCCGCGGCCAGGTCGTCGCCGGCCATGGCGGTGACCTGGAAGGACGGGTCGAAGATGAAGGGCAAGGCGGCTTCGCGGGCCTCGCGGCAGTGGCGGGTCATGGCGCCGGGGTCGTCGGGCGCCACGATGGCGAGCGCCGGGCGCTCGCCCAGCCCGGCCTTCAGGCTCAGCGTGGCGGCGTGCGGCATGGCGCCCACGAAGAAGCCGGTGATCTGGTTGTCGGCCTGGTCGGTGGTGATGTGGCACGAGGCGGTGCGCACGCCGTCGACCACGTGGATCCCCGAGGTGTCGACGCCGTGGCCGGCCAGCCAGGCCTGGTATTCGGCGAAGTCGTTGCCGGCGGCGGCGACGATCCGCGCCTCGGCGCCCAGGAGCGCCAGGGTGTAGGCGATGTTGCCGGCGCAGCCGCCGCGCTGCTGGCGCATCTCGCTGACCAGGAACGAGATGTTGATCACGTGCAGCTTGTCCGGCAGGATGTGGTCCTTGAAGTTGCCGGGAAAGACCATGATCTGGTCGAAGGCGAGCGAGCCGGTCACGATCACCTGACCGTCTCGACGCACGCAGAGCGCTGGGCTGGTCACGAATGCTCCTTCGTCCGTGGAGAGGTGCGCCGGGCGGGGCCGGAACCGCGGGATTCTCTCAGAATCTCAGCAGGATGGCAAAGGCGGCAGGTCCGGCGCCTCGGCGCGCCGGTGAATCACCGCCAGGGTGCCCAGGCGGCGAGAGCCCAGGTGGTGCTCGGCGGCGCGTGGCTCGCTCTCCGGCCGCTCTCTCTCCGGCCTATAGTATCAACCGCTTGACGCTGGTCCGAAGGCGCGAGTAACCTGCGGCCCATGCTCGCCCTCGTGGTCCGCCGGCGGTGGCTCGCCGTGCTCCTGGTGGGGGGTCTGGGATTCGCGGGGTCTCTCGCGATGACGCTGCGCCACGGCGCGCCCCTTCCGGTCTACCACGACGAGCTGAGCTATCTGCTCGCCGCCGACACCTTCCTGCAGGGACGCCTCGCCAACCCCACCCATCCCTTCTGGCCCCACTTCGAGACCTTTCACGTCATCCAGCGGCCGACCTACGTCTCGAAGTACCCGCCCGGCCAGGGTCTCTTGCTCGCCCTGGGGGCTCGGCTGGGAGGGCGCCCGATAGTCGGCGTCTGGCTCGGAGCCCTGGCGCTGGGCGCGGCCCTGTGCTGGATGCTCCAGGGCTGGCTGCCCCCGCGCTGGGCCCTGCTGGGAGGAGCGCTCACGGTGGTCCACGTAGGGGTCTTCACCTACTGGGGACGGAGCTATTTCGGCGGCGCGCTGCCGGCGGCGGGCGGCGCGCTGGTCTTCGGCGCTCTCCCGCGTCTCCTGCGCCGCGGCCGTCCGCGCGACGCCGTCTGGCTCGCCCTGGGGCTCGCCGTGCTCGCCAATACCCGCCCGTACGAGGGCGCGGTGGTGAGCCTGGCGGCGGCGGCGCCGCTCGGCGCCTGGCTCAGGCGCTCGCCCCACCGGCACCAGTGGCGTCGCAGCGTGGCGCCCCTCGTCCTCGTCCTGGGGCTCGCCGGCGCCGCGATGCTCCTCTACAACCGGGCGACCACCGGCGAAGCGTGGCGGGCGCCGTACACCGTCTACGAGGAGAGCTATTCCAAGCGACCGCTTTTCGTCTGGGAAGGTCTGCGCCAGGCGCCGGAGCCCCGACACCCATTGATGTCCCGCTTCTATGAGGAGTGGCTGATCGGCGCGTACCACGAGCAGCGGACCTGGACAGGCTGGCTCGGCACTCTCGGCCGGCGGCTCGAGAGCACCTGGGCCGTTTTCCTGGGCCCGGTCCTGACCTTGCCCTGTCTCCTCCTCCCGTGGATCCTGAGGTGGCGTGGCGTGCTGCTCGCCGTGGCCGCAAGCTCACTGTTCCTGCTGACGGCGCTCGCGGCCTTGAGCCACAAACCCCACTACGCCGCGCCGGTCCTCGGATTGGTGTTCCTGGCGGTGATCCAGGGACTGCGTCGGGGCGTGTCGCGCGTGCGCTCGCGTCGCCGGCTGGCCGGCGTGCTCTTGGCCGTCTTCCTGGCGGCCGCCCTGGCCGAGCGCGTCGCGTACACGGATCCGATCCTGCGGGTCGGCGAGCCGCGGAGCTGCGGCCGGCCGAAAGCCGAGGTCGCGGACTTCCTTCGCGGTCAGGACGGACGCGATCTGGTCTTCGTCCGCTACGGACCCTGGGCCGACATCCACGACGAGTGGATCGCCAACGCCGCCGACGTCGACGCCGCCGAGATCGTCTGGGCGCTCTCGATCGGGCCCGAGGACGACCGGCTCCTGCGCCGGCACTTCGCCGACCGCGTGGCCTGGCGGGTGGAGATCGGCATGGACCGCGGCGGCGCCATCCGCTTCGACCGCTACCCGGCCCCGGATTGACGCCGCTCGGAAGGCGCGGGTAACCTGCGGCGCATGTTCGACCAAGCGGGTCTCGAGATCCTCGACGGCGACGTGATCCAGGTGCGGCGCGAGCGCGTGTTCCTGGTGCTCGCCGGGCTCTTCCTGGGGTCGATGGCGATGCTCAACATCCTCGGCGTGACGCGGTTCCTCGACCTCGGCTTCACCGTCTTCGGCCGCCGGATCCCCCTGCCGTTGGCGGTCGGCGTGCTGCCGTATCCCCTGACCTTCCTGTGCACCGACTTCATCTCCGAGCTTTACGGCCGCCGGCGCGCCAGCTTCATGGTCTGGGTGGGCTTCCTGATCAACCTGTGGCTGATGCTGATCCTGTGGATCGGCGGCCTGCTGCCGGGACTGCCCGCGGCCGGCGGCGGCGAGCCGGTCTTCTTCGAGATCCGGCGCCTCACCCTCGGCGCCGTGGTGGCCTCGATGATCGCCTACCTCGCGGCCCAGCTCTGCGACGTCCACCTCTTCCACTTCTGGAAGAACCTGACCGGCGGCCGCCACCTCTGGCTGCGCAACAACGGCTCCACCCTGGTCAGCCAGCTCGTCGACACCTTCGCGGTGATCACCATCACCCACTTCTACGCCCACGCCCTGCCGATCGATCCCGGCCGGCCCGCGTGGCCGCAGCTCTGGGTCTTCATCGCGACGGGCTACGTCTTCAAGCTCGTCGCCGCGCTGGTCGACACCGTGCCCTTCTACGTCGGGACGGCCTGGCTCCGTCGCTACCTCCACGTCGAGCCCCTGCCGGGCAGGACGGCGAGCGGGAGGGAGCAAGCGTGAAGGTCCGTGCCAGCCACCTGCTCTGGGGCGTGCTCGCGGTGGCGGCCGCGGCGTGGGCGGTGGGCCTATCGCGCCCGCTCGCGGACGATCGCCCTGGCGTTTCGCGACGAGGAAATCGAGGTGGATCCGCCTTCGCGCACCGCCGCGCTCGAGGCCCAGGTAAGAGCTCAGGGTTCGCGCCGACACTGGCGTGAAATGGCCAAATGACGCCAGTGTGCGCGCCGTCGCTGGCGTGAATCGGCCAAATGACGCCAGCGTGCGCGCCGACGCTGGCGTGAATCGGCCGAATGACGCCAGCGTACGCGCCGACGCTGGCGTGAATCGGCCGAATGACGTCAGTGTCGGCGCCGTCGCTGGCGTGAATCGGCCAAATGACGCCAGCGCGCGCGCCGTCGCTGGCGTGAATCGGCCAAATGACGCCAGCGTGCGCGCCGACGCTGGCGTGAATCGGCCGAATGACGCCAACGTACGCGCCGACGCTGGCGTGAATCGGCCGAATGACGCCAGCGTACGCGCCGACGCCGGCGTGAATCGGCCGGAAGAGCTCAGCGTCGGCGCCGACACTGGCGTCATTTGCTCGGTATGGCTCAGAGTCGCGGGGGCCGTGACGCCGGCCCGGAGGTTCTTCTGCTAGCATCCGCGGATGATCAGCGGCTTGAACCAGGAGGTCGAGATCCTCGGCCGGACGTTTCACTTCCAGACCGAGCTGAGCGATCAGGACGGGCTCTCCATCCGCACCGACGTGTTCATCGGCGGCAAAGTGGTCGCCACGCGGGAGTCCCGGCTCACGGACGACGCGGCCGCACAGATCGACCCCGGCGCCCTGCGCGCGCGGATGAAGGAGCACCACAACAAGACGCTCGACTCGTTCGTCCGCCGCGCCAGGCGCTACCAGCAGCGAGAGGAGGCGCCGCCGTCGGGTCCGTTGCCGGCGGCGCCGCCCGAGGACGCCGTGGCGGCGCCGGAGCCGCCGCCGGCCGAGCGGCCCAAGGGCCTGGCGCCGCCGTCGTCCGAGCTCAGGGAAGCGGCGTCGGGCGCCCTCCGCGTCCGCCGCTTCTTCGGCCGTTTTCGCCAGCTCATGGGGCCGGCGTCGGCGCTCCCGGACGACTTCGACGACCGCCTCGTGGTCATGTCGCGGGCCTTCGCCTGGATGATCCGGTCTTCGCCCTTCGTCGAGATCCGGATCGACGAGCAGATGCGCTGCCACCTGCTCAAGGAGCAGATCGAGGAATGGCTGGCGAGCGAGCGCGACCCGCGTCAGGCGGCGCAGATCTGGTCGGGCATCGTGACCTTCAACAAGTACCTGAGCGAGATCAACCACCGCTCGGACCTCCAGGCCTACGACCAGCAGATGCTGATCTGGGCCCTCGACGAGGTGCAGCGCCACGGCATGACCGGCGAGGTCCTCAAGGGGCTCGAGACCCTCTACGGCCTCGACCCCCGGCTCGACCAGTCTCTCGACCACCCCAAGGACGTCACCCGCGGCGCCTGGACCGCCCTCCTGCGCCACGTGCTGACGGAAGTCTGATGAAGGAAGGACCGAAGGATTTGCGCGCCCCGGGCCCGACGCGGGCCGGTGACTCGCGTCACCACGACCCCCGGCGCCGCAGCGACACGAAGCGTCCCGCCGTGCCGACGATCAAGTGGTCGTGCATCGTCACGCCCACGATCTCGCTGGCGTCGGAGAGCTGGCGGGTGAAGGCCAGGTCGTCGGAGCTCGGCGCCGGGTCGCCGCTGGGATGGGTATGGAAGACCACGAAGGCCGAAGCGTTGCGCTGGAGCGCCTCCTTGAGGATCAGCCGCGGCTCCACCGAGGCGCGGCTCAGGGTGCCGCGGTAGATCTCGATGTCGGCGAGCAGGCGGTTGCGCACGTCGAGGAAGACGGCGCCCATGACCTCCTGGTCCTGCCGTGCGTAGCGCAGCGCCAGGTAGTCGGCCATGACGTCGGGCCGGTTGAGGAGCTGGCGCTCGGGGATGCGCGCCCGCGCCAGACGCCGGCCGAGCTCGACCGCGGCGAGCAGCGCCGCCGCCTTGGCGCGCCCCAGGCCGTTGCGCACCAGGACGCCGTACTCGGCGTCCAGCAGCCCGAGCAGGCCGCCGCACTCCTCCAGCACCTCCGAGGCCATCCGCACCACCGTCAGCCCGGGACGGCCCGAGCGCAGCAGGATGGCGACGAGCTCGGCATCCGAGAGCGCCTTGCCGCCGCAGCGCAGCAGGCGCTCGCGGGGGCGGGCGTCCTCGGGGATGTCCTTCAGCGTCAAGACTTCGGTCACGGGTCGATCCTCCATTTCAATCTACCCAGGTGTAGACGCAATCCGGCCGCGAATTCTGACGCGGCCGGCGAAAAAATCTGGTGTACTCTCCAGCGCACCGGGAACCGAAGGGAGACATCGATGATCCGACGCCGCCTGACGCGGCTCCTGCCGAGCCTGATCCTCCTCGCCCTCGCCGCCTGCGGGCCGCCCGCGGACGCGCCGCCCGCCGACGCGCCCCCGATCACCGCGACGGAGATCCTCTGGGACGTCTGGGGCGTGCCCCACGTCTTCGCTCCCGACGTCGCGCGGCTCTCCTACGCCCACGGCTGGGCGCAGGCGAGAAGCCACGGCGACCTCCTGCTGCGACTCCTCGGCCAAGCGCGCGGACGCGCCGCCGAGTACTGGGGCGCCGAGCACCTCGACTCCGACCGCTGGGTACACACCATGGGCATTCCGGCGCGGGCGCGGGCCTGGCTGGCGGCGCAGGAGCCGGTCTATCGGGAAGCCCTCGACGCCTTCGCCCGCGGCATCAACGACTACGCGGCGGCCCACGCGGAGGCGATCGACGACGGCGTCGAGGCGGTGCTGCCGGTGACGGCGGCCGACGTCCTCGCCCACGTCCAGCGCAGCATCCACTTCACCTTCGTGGTCAGCCCCGACGACGTGCGCGGCGCCCGCCGCGGCTGGAGCGCGGGCTCCAACGCCTGGGCCGTGGCGCCGTCGCGCTCCGCCTCCGGCCACGCCATGCTGGTGGCCAACCCGCACCTGCCGTGGCTCGATCTCTTCACCTGGTTCGAGGTCCAGCTCGTCACCCCGGAGGTCAACGTCAGCGGCGCGACGCTGATCGGCAGCCCCTTCGTCGGCATCGGCTTCAACGACCGGCTCGGCTGGACCCACACCGTGAACGCCCACGACGGCGCCGACCTCTACGAGCTCGAGCTCGAAGGCGGCGGCTACCGCTTCGACGGCGAGGTGCGCGCCTTCGAGACCGAGACCCTCGCCCTGAAGGTGAAGCGGGACGACGGCTCGCTCTCCGAGGAGACGCTCGAGGTCCGCCGCTCGGTCCACGGCCCGGTGGTGGCCGAGGAGGGCGGCAAGGCGCTGGCGCTGCGCGTGGTCGGGCTCGACCGCCCCGCGCTCTTCGCCCAGTACTGGGACATGGCTCGCGCCACCGGCCTCGAAGAGTTCGAGGCCGCGCAGCGCCGGCTGCAGATGCCGATGTTCACGGTCGTGTACGCCGACCGCGACGGTCACGTGATGCACCTCTTCGGCGGCCTGACGCCGAAGAGGCCGGCGGGAGACTGGTCGGCGTGGTCGGGCGTGGTGCCGGGCACCAGCTCGGAGAACCTGTGGACCGAGACCCATCCGTACGCCGACCTGCCGCGGGCCGTGGACCCGCCGAGCGGCTGGCTGCAGAACGCCAACGACCCGCCCTGGACGACGACGTTTCCGGCCGTCCTCGACGCCGGCGACTACCCGCCCTACATGGCGCCGCGCTTCATGCACTTGCGCGCCCAACAGTCGGCGCAGATGCTGATGGACGACGAGAGCATCTCCTTCGACGAGCTGGTGACCTACAAGCTCTCGAGCCGGATGCGGCTCGCCGAGCGGGTGCTCGACGACGTGGCGGCCGCGGTCGCGGCGCACGGCAGCGAGCGCGCCCGGCGCGCCCTCGCGGTGCTCGAGGCCTGGGACCTCACCGCCGACGCCGAAAGCCGCGGCGGCGTGCTCTTCGCCGAGCTCGCCCACGAGCTCCGGCGCGCCGGCGTCGGCTTCGCCGTCGCCTGGGACGAGCAGCGGCCCCTCGAGACGCCCGACGGGTTCGCCGATCCGGCGGCGGCGGCCGCCGCCCTCGACCGCGCCGCCGCGGCGGTCGAGGAGCGTCACGGCGCCCTCGACGTCGCCTGGGGCGACGTGTACCGCCTGCGCCGCGGCGGCGTCGACCTGCCGGCCAACGGCGGCCCCGACGCCCTGGGCATCTTCCGCGTCGTCAACTACCGCGTGAACGACGGCACGGCCGAGGCCTTCGGCGGCGACTCCTACGTCGCCGTGGTCGAGTTCTCCGACCCGGTCCGCGCCCGCGCGCTCCTCTCCTACGGCAACGCCTCGCAGCCCGGCTCGCCGCACGTAGGCGACCAGCTCGCGCTCTTCGCCAGGAAGGAGCTACGTCCCGTGTGGCGCACACGCGAGGAGATCGAAGCGAACCTCGAAGCGCGGGAAACCTTCTGAGCAGGAGGACGTCGTGACCGAGCACACCCGCCGTTTCCGCCGTCTCGCCACCAACGTCGTCCACGCCGGCGCGCCGCGTCCCAACGTCGAAGGCGCGGTGGTGACGCCGATCTTCCAGAGCGCCAACTACCTGATGGGCGACGAGGACGCCTACGACGCGGTGCGCTACATCCGCCTCCACAACTCGCCCAACCACCACACGCTCCACGCCCGCCTGGCGGCGATCGAGGCGGGCGAGGCGGCGCTGGTCACGGCCAGCGGCATGGCGGCGATCAGCGCCACGATCCTGGCGTTCGTCAAGTCCGGCGAGCAGCTTCTGGCGCAGAAGACGCTCTACGGCGGCACCCGGACGTTCATCGACCAGGACCTGCCGGCGTTCGGCATCGCGGCGAGCGCCTTCGACCCCGGCGATCCCGCCGGCCCGGCGGCGTGGGAGGAGCTGCTCAGGCCCGAGACACGGCTGGTCTACGTCGAGTCGATCTCCAACCCGCTGGTCGAGGTGGGCGACCTCAAGGCGGTGGTCGCGTTCGCCAAGGCCCACGGGTTGGTGACGGCGATCGACAGCACCTTCGCCTCGCCGGTCAACTTCCGGCCGCGGGAGATCGGCTTCGACGTCGTGCTCCACAGCGCCACCAAGTACCTGAACGGCCACAGCGACATCGTGGCCGGCGCGGTGATCGGCTCGCAGGAGCACGTCGACCGCATACGTCACTTGCAGCTCCACCTGGGCGGCGCCCTCGACCCGCACGCCTGCTTCCTCTTCGAGCGCGGGCTGAAGACGCTGGCGCTGCGGGTCGAGCGCCAGAACGCCAACGCCCTGGAGCTCGCCCGCTTCCTCGCCGGCCGTCCCGAGGTGCGGCGGGTCAACTATCCCGGCCTGCCGTCGGACCCGAGCCACGCGCGGGCGCGGGAGCTGTTCAGCGGCTACGGCGGCATGCTGTCGTTCTACGCCGTCGACGCGGCGGTGGCGCAGCGCTTCCTCGAGCGGGTGCGCATCCCCCTCCACGCCGCGAGCCTGGGCGCCGTCGAGACCCTGGTGGTGCGTCCGTCGCGCAGCAGCCACCTCGGGATGGCGCCCGAGGAGCGCCGGCGGCTCGGCATCACCGACGACCTGGTCCGCGTCTCGGTGGGCATCGAGGACGTCGGCGAGCTCGTCGAGGACTTCGGCCAAGCGCTCGCCGTGGCGGCGACGTAGCGGTGTCCTCGGCGGCGATCCGTACGAGATCGGCCGGCTCGCCGCCGCGGGTAAGGCGGGTAGCCTTGCTCGGGCTGGCCCGGCGGCGGAAGGGCCGCTCATGAGAGCGGCCCTTCACACGTCGAAAATCTGGTCGGGACGGCGAGATTTGAACTCGCGACCACCTGAACCCCATTCAGGTACGCTACCAGGCTGCGCCACGTCCCGAAGTAAGCTGGTCTATCGTGCTCCGGTCTTGCTCGTCTTCTTCTCGGCCCGGGAGGATTCCTCTCCGAGAAGCTCGAGGAGGTCTCGTGCCTGGCGCAACGCCTCCTCGACGCCGGAACGGAACTGTTCTACCCTCTCGCGGGCCGCGGTGTCAAGCGCCGGCACGGCAGTCGGCCTGGCGGCGGGCGGGGGCGCCGCGGCCAGGGGCACCGCGGCCAGGGGTGCCACAGGCCGGGGCCCGTTGCCGGAGCCCGGGTTTCGGCCGTCGGCTTCGAGCTCGGCCTGGAGCTTCTTGCGCGCCCCGGCGATCGTATAGCCCTCGACGTTGAGCAGCTCGTTGATCCGCCGCACCAGCGCGAGGTCGCGCTCGCTGTAGATCCGTTGGCCCGACTTGCTCTTGTCGGGACTGAGGACCGGGAACTCCGTTTCCCAGTAGCGCAGCACGAAGGGCTTGACCTCGAGGATCTTGCAGGCCTCTCCGATCTTGTAGTAGAGCTTCTTCGTCACGCCGCCTTCCCATCTGGCCGCTCACCGCCTCGCGCCGGCCGCCCGCGGCTAGCGTTCGCTGCCCTCGTCGTCGGTCAGGGCGTCTTTGAGGTTGCGCGAGGGCCGGAAGCTGAGCCCGGTGTGCGGCGGGATGAACATCCGCTGGCCGCTCGCCGGGTTGACCCCGGTGCGGCCCGAACGTTCCGTGACCTCGAAGACGCCGAAGTTGCGGATCCGCACCGAACGGCCGTCGCTCAGCGTGGTCTTGACGGTGTCGAAGATGGCGTCCACCACGCCTGCCGCCTCGCTCTTGGTCAGGGCGCCGTGGCGCCGGTAGACCGCGTCGACCAGATCGGCCTTCGTCCTTCCTCCGGGCGTGAACAGCTTTCTAGCCAACCTCCTTGCCCCTATCGCCAAAGGCTCGTCCAAGAAGTGGCCCAAGTATAGGGGATCGCCGGGGGAGGGACAAGGGGTCAGCGACGCGAAACGGCGCCGCCCCTCAGCGCTTGCGGACGACCAGGCGCACCGGCACGCCGCCCAGGCCGCAGGCCTCGCGCAGCCGGTTCTCGAGGTAGCGGCGGTAGCCGCCGCGGCCCAGGGTGCGGTTGGCGAAGAGCATGAAGGTGGGCGGTCCGGTCGACACCTGCGTCGCGTAGAAGAGCTTCCACGGCTGGCCGCGGAGCTGCGGCGCCTGGTGGCGCGCCACCGCGCGCTCGAAGAGGCGGTTGACCTCGCTCGTCGTCAGCTCGAGGCGGTATCGGTCGAGGGTGGCGGCCACCGCCGGCATCAGGCGGTCGAGGCGGCGGCCGGTCAGCGCCGACAGGTTCACCCGCGCCGGCCCTGCCAGGATCTCGTCGAGCCGCGGCCAGCTATGCTCCAGCCGCTCGCGCGCCGCGGCGTCCAGGAGGTCCCACTTGTTGACCGCCACGACCACGGCGCGTCCCAGCTCCCAGGCGGTGCCGGCGATGGTCAGGTCGCCGGTGGTCACGCCGTCGGCGGCGTCGATCAGCAGCACCACGAGCTGGGCGCGCTCCATCTGGCGGCGTGCGAACATCACCGCCAGCTCCTCCGGCGCCCCCGAGACCTTGCTGCGGCGGCGGATGCCGGCGGTGTCGATCAGGCGGAACCGGCGCTGCTCCCAGGCGAAGACGGTGTCGACCGGATCGCGCGTGGTGCCGGCCAGCGGCGAGACCAGCACCCGCGGTTGCCCGAGCAGGCCGTTCAATAGCGACGACTTGCCGACGTTGGGACGGCCGACCAGCGCGATCGACGGCATCTCGACCTCGTCGGCCGCCGGGGCGGCCGGCGGCAGCTTCCCGACCACCAATTGCCGGAGGTCCTCGATGCCGCCGCCGTGCTCCGCCGAGACCAGCACCTGCGGCTCGATGCCGAGGGCGTGGAACTCGCCGAACTGCTCCTTGGCGGCGCGGGCGTCGCCCTTGTTGACGACCAGGATCGCCGGCTTGCCGGTACGGCGTATGGCCTCCCACACGCGCTCGTCGGCCGCCACCAGGCCGTCCTTGCCGTCGACGACGAAGAGCAGCAGGTCGCTCTCCCCGATCGCCAGGAAGACCTGCTCGCCCAGCCCCAGGGGATCGTCGCCCGGCGGCACCAGGCCGCCGGTGTCGATGAGCTGCACGACGCGGCCGGCGTCGAGCTCAACGAGGCCGAAGATGCGGTCGCGGGTCACTCCGGGCTGGTCGTGGACGATGGCCTGCCGGCGTCCGACGAGCCGGTTGAAGAGCGTCGACTTGCCGACGTTGGGCCGTCCGACCACGGCCACCGCCGGCGTCGCGCCCGCGGGCGGGACGGTTTCGCTCATCGCGAAGTCAACCGCCGGGCGCGTCGGCGAGCTCCCGGTAGAGGATCTTCCAGCCGTCGTCCTTGCGCTTGAGCTGGTATTTGACCTGGTTGCGCTGGTCGACGGTCTCGCTCAGCAGCGTCCGCGAGCCGAGGGCGTAGGAGCGCACGTCCCAGACCTCGACGGTGGTGACGAAGGCGTTGGCGTACTGCCACACGGAGACGCTCTCGACCGTCATCTCCCGCAGCTCGGGCTCGTAGACCTTGCCCTGGTCGGTGAGCTCGCTGACCCGCTGGCGGACGTGGGCGATCTCCTTCTCGACCGCCAGCTCCTTCAAGGGCTCCAGGTTGCCGGTGGCGTAGGCCGCGGCGAGCCGGGGGAGGTAGGCGCGGATCGTGGACGCGATCGCCGCCTCGTCCACCTCGGGCTCCGGGCCCGGCGCGGAGCATCCGGCGGCCAGAAGCGCCGCGAGGAGCGCTGCGAGGAGCCATGTGGCCGCGACGATTCGTCGGATGGTGGTCATATCGCTAACTCCGGCATTTCAGGTAGTTTGTCGGTGGGGGTCGGCATCCGTCCCCCTATAGTATTGGACTTGCGGTGCCCGCCGGCGGTTCCCCCCTGGCGCGACGCATTGACACCCGCCGCCGCGGCCCGTAGAATCTTCTCAGAGCGGCGGTACGCCGCGCCCGCGTCTCACTGCGAAAGTGGCGGAAATGGTAGACGCGCAAGATTCAGGATCTTGTGGCCGCAAGGCTGTGGGGGTTCGAGTCCCCCCTTTCGCACCATCCCTCCCCTTCTCTCCCTGAATCCCGACGTCGAGCGTCCCGAAGAGGGCCGGGAACGCCCTTTTCGGCGGTAACCGGACGTTGAAAGCCGTCCGCCGCGACTTTTTTCGAGATTTTTCGCGACGCCGCGTCAGAATTCGAGGCTCTCATCCGTCTACACGCGGGTGTATGTTAGCCAAGATCACCACAGCCACCCCCTGGGGCGTCGACGCCCGGGGCGTCCAGGTGGAGGTCGACGTCTACAACGGCCTGCCACAGACACAAATCGTCGGCTTGCCCGACGCGTCGGTCCGTGAGAGCCGGGAGCGCGTGCGCTCGGCGATCAAGAACAGCGGCTTCGACCTGCCCCCGCGGGTCGTCGTCGTCAACCTCGCCCCCGCCGATCTGCGCAAGGAGGGCAACCACCTCGACCTGGCGATCGCCGTCGCCCTGATGTCGGCGCTCGGCCAGATCCCCGAGGAGGCGCTCCAGGGCCGCCTGCTGTGCGGCGAGCTCGGCCTCGACGGCGCCGTGCGTCCGGTGCGCGGCGCCCTCGCCATCGCCGACCTGGCGGCGCGCATGGGTCTCAGGGAGCTCCTGCTGCCGGCGGCCAACGCCGGCGAGGCGGCGGCTCTGGGGGCGGTGCCGGTGATCCCGGTCAAGAGCCTCGCCGAGGCGGTGGAGCACCTGCTCGACGAGGCGCCGATCGCCGCCGCGCCGGTCGAGCCGTTCACCCCGGTCGACTGCGGCGAGTCCCCCGACCTCTCGGAGGTGCGCGGCCAGGAGGCGGCCAAGCGCGCCCTCGAGGTCGCCGCCGCCGGCGGCCACAACTTGCTCTTCATGGGGCCGCCGGGCTCGGGCAAGACGATGCTGGCGCGGCGGCTCCCCGGACTATTGCCCTCGCTCACCCTGGCGGAGTCGATCGCGGTCACCAAGATCCACTCCCTGGTCTCCGAGGAGCCGCCGTCGCGCCTCTACTCCACTCGCCCGTTCCGCAGCCCGCACCCCGGCGTGTCCACTGCGGGCATGGTGGGCGGCGGCAGCATCCCGCGTCCCGGCGAGGCGAGCCTGGCGCACGCCGGCGTGCTCTTCCTCGACGAGCTGCCGGAGTTCCGCCGCGACACCCTGGAAGCCCTGCGCCAGCCCCTGGAGGAGGGCGAGGTTACGGTCGTGCGCACCCGGGCGCGTCTGCGCTTCCCGGCCCGCTTCGCCTTGCTCGCGGCGATGAACCCGTGCCCCTGCGGCCACCTGGGCGATCCGCGCCACGGCTGCCGCTGTCCGCCGCCGCTCGTCGAGCGGTACCGCTCGCGGATCTCGGGGCCGCTGCTCGACCGCATCGACATGCACGTCGAGGTGCCGGCGGTGTCGCTGTCCGAGCTGCGCGGCGGTCCCTCGGAGCCGAGCGCGGCGGTGTCGGCCCGGGTCGCCGCGGCACGCGAGCTGCAGTCGCGGCGCCTGGGCGCCGGCCATCCGACGCCGATCAACGCCGCCATGGGCCCCGAGGACGTGCGAGTCCACTGCCGACTCGAGGCGGACGCCCACCGTCTGCTCGCCACGGCGTTCGATCGGCTGAAGCTGTCGGCCCGCGCGGTGGCGCGGATCCACAAGGTGTCGCGCACCATCGCCGACCTCGACGGCAGCGACGTCATCCGTTCACCGCACGTGGGCGAGGCGATCCAGTACCGCAGCCTCGACCGTCGCGCGGGGAACGGAGGATGAGCAGCCAAGACGTCTCGCACGACAAGGTAACGCGGATCCGCCTCGCCACTCTCCCTGAAGCGTAGACGCCCCAAAAAAACAAGGGCTCCTTGGGGGACAAGGAGCCGAGTACCAAGGGGGAGAATGGGCGCTTCCCAACGTGTGGGACAACTACCTCGGGGTTGAGGTAGAGGGAGCCTGCCGAGTGGCTCCGGGCATCAAGGACCAAGATCTCTTGCCACCCGGAGCGTTCGGGCTCTCCCTACTTATATAGGTGCCGCGGCGCACGACTTTTTTTATCCGCACGCCGACTTTTGGCGATTGCTCTGTCGGGATCCCGGCGTCGAGATCTCTGGGAGCCGCCGGCGGGCCTCGGCTATGATCCACCACCGTCGTCCGGCTCGAGAGGAGGTGGATCACGGACGTCCACGCCGCCGAAACCCTTCTGCGCACGGTCATCGTGCAGCTCATCGTGATCCTGGCGGTCGCGCGGCTCGGGACCTGGGTGGCCGGACGCCTGGGGCAGCCGACCGTGGTCGGAGAGATCGCCGGCGGCCTGCTGCTGGGGCCCTCGCTCCTCGGCCGCCTGGCGCCCGAGCTCTTCGCCGCCGTGTTTCCGCCCGCGGCCGAGCCGACCCTCAAGGTGCTCGGCGAGCTCGGGCTCGTCTTCCTGATGTTCCTGATCGGCCTCGAGTTCCACTTCGGGCACCTGCGCGACATGGGGCGCACCGCCCTCGCGGTGTCGGTCGCCGGCATCGCCGCGCCCTTCCTCCTGGGCCTCGCCCTCGGACGCCTCATCCATCCCTACGTCGCCGCCGACCTCAACCTGACCGGGTTCAGCCTCTTCCTTGCGGTGGCGCTGTCGATCACCGCCATCCCGATCCTGGGACGTATCATGATGGAGCTCGGCGTCCATCGCACGCGCCTGGCGGTGCTGACGATCTCGGCGGCGGCGGTCGACGACGTGCTCGGCTGGATCCTGCTCGCCGCCGTCACCGCCATCGTCGCCACCGGATTCGACCCAGTGCCGGTGGCGCGCATGCTGCTGCTGACGCTGGGCTTCGGCGCCGTCGTCTGGCTCGTCCTGCGGCCGCCGCTGGTGCGCCTTCTGGACCGGCTGCTCGCCGGCGGACGCGAGCTCGGGTCGGCGCCGCTGGCGATGCTCATGGTGCTCATCCTCAGCGCCGCCGCCGTCACCAGTTGGATCGGCGTCTTCGCCATCCTCGGCCCCTTCATGCTCGGCGCCGCGCTGTGGGACCAGGAACGCCTGCGCGGCGTCCTGGTGTGGCGCCTGGAGAGCTTCGTCAACGCCTTCTTCCTGCCGATCTTCTTCACCTACACCGGTCTGCGCACCGACGTGGGCGCGCTCGACAGCGGCCTCCTGTGGCTGTGCTGCGGCCTGGTGAGCCTGGCGGCGATCGCCGGCAAGGTGGGCGGCTGCGGCCTGGCGGCGCGCCTGTGCGGGCTGCCGTGGCGCGACAGCGCCTGCGTGGCGGTGATGATGAACACCCGCGCGCTGATGGGGCTGATCGCCATCAACGTCGGCCGCGAGCTCGGCGTGATCCCGCGCAGCGTCTTCTCGATGCTGGTGATCATGGCGCTCGTGACCACGGTCATGACCATGCCGCTGCTGCGGCGGCTGATGCCGGGCACCGAGCTCGCCCCGGGTCACGTGCCGCGCTAGTCCTCGCCGGTGAAGTCGCGCGAGCGGTTCTGCTTGAGCCGTCCGCGCCGCCGCTTGCCCTCGAGCCGCCGCTTGTGGACGCGGCGCGGCGTGCGCGTGGGCCGGCGCTGCGCCTCCTCCTCCAGGGCCTCGCGCAGCAGCTCGACGAAGCGCTCGCGGGCGGCGTCGCGGTTGGCCGCCTGGGTGCGGTGGCGCTGCGAGCTCACCGCGAGCACGCCCGCCTTGCTGATCCGCGTCGACAGCCGCTCGCGGATCCGCTCCTTGTGCTCGGGCGAGAGCGACGTCGAGGCCTCGAGGTCGAAGCGCAGCGTCATCCGCGTCTCCACCTTGTTGACGTTCTGGCCCCCCGGACCGGCGCTGCGCGACGCCGCGAAGTCGAGCTCTGCGTCGTCGATCGTCACCTCGTCGTTGATCTCGATCATCGCCTCACTATGATAGCCGGACGATGGAGCTCGCCCTGCCCGCCGCCGACGTCCTCGCCTGCGCGCCGCCCCCGCCCGGCGAGACGATCGGCGTCTCGCGCGAGGGCCGCCCCCTCGTCGGCCACCGCTTCGGATCCGGCGCGCGCCACGTGAGCCTGATCGCCGGCTGCCACGCCGACGAGCCCGTGGGGCCGGCGATGCTCGATCGCCTCGGCGGCTTCCTCCACGGGCTCGACGCTGATCATCCCCTGCTCTCGCGCCTCGCCTGGTGGCTGGTGCCCCACGTCAACCCGGACGGCGAGGAGAGGAACGCCGCCTGGACCCGGGCCACGACGACCGACGCGGAGGGCCGGACGGTCTACGACCTGGCCTCCTACGTCGCCGGCGCCGTGCGCGAGCGCCCCGGCGACGACGTCGAGTTCGGCTTCCCGCGCCGCGAGGACGACGCCGAGGCGCGTCCCGAGAACCGCGCGATGGCGTCGTTCCTGCGCGGCGGCGCGCCGTTCGTCCTTCACGGGAGCTTCCACGGGATGGCTTTCGCCGCCGGCCCCTGGTTCCTCATCGAGGCCTCGTGGGCCGGGCGCACCGTGGCCATGCGACGGCGCCTGCGCGAGAGGACGACGGCGCTCGGCTACCGCGTCCACGACGTCGACCGTCGCGGCGACAAGGGGTTCCACCGCATCGACGAGGGCTTCACCACCCGGCCGGACTCGCGCGCCATGCGCGCCTGGTTCGAGCGCCGCGGCGACGCCGAGACCGCGCGTCGGTTCCGCCCCAGCTCGATGGAATACGTACGCTCCCTGGGCGGCGATCCGCTGACGCTGGTCTCCGAGATGCCGCTCTTCCTGCTGCCCGAGAAGCACTACCGCGAGGGCGACGTGGTGCGTCCGCCGGTCCTCGAACGGCTGCAGGCGGCCGCCGACGCCGCGAGCCTCGAGCGGGAGGCGCGCGCGGTCGGCGTCGCAGCGATGCCGATCGACGACCAGATGCGGCTGCAGCTCGCTTTCCTCGACGAAGCCCTGGCCGCGGCGCTGCGCTAGACTCGGGACGTCTCCACGATGACCCTCCTGCGCCTGACCGCCCGCGCCCTGCCCGCCGGCGACGCCGGAGGGGGCTGGCTCGAGACCTTGCCGCCGCCGCCCTCGCCGCGCCGCCTGGAGACGGACGAGCGCTGCGACGCGGCGGTGGTGGGCGCCGGCTTCACGGGTCTCGCCGCCGCTCGCCGGTTGGCCGAGCTGGCGCCGGACGCCCGCGTCGCGGTCGTCGACGCGCAGCGTGCCGGCTACGGCGCGTCGGGCCGCAGCTCGGGCTTCGTCGTCGACCTCGCCGGCTTCATCGCCGCCATGCCGGAAGAGCACGCCCGACGCTTCATCCGGCTGTCGCGCGCCGGCATCGCCGAGCTGCGCCGCCAGGTCGACGCCCACGCCCTCGACTGCGACTGGGACGACCGCGGCTTCCTCCACGTGGCCGCCGGCGACGCCGGCATGCGCTCGCTCGCCGGCCTGCGCGACTGGCTCGACGCGCGCGGCGAGCCCTTCGAGTGGCTGGACGGCTCGGCGATGGAGGCAGTGACGGGGACCCCTTTCTACCGTGCCGGCGTCCGGCTGCCGGGCAGCGTGCTGGTGCAGGCCGGGGCCCTCGTGCGCGGTCTCGCCGCCGCCCTGCCGCCGTCCGTGGAGCTCTTCGAGGAGTCGCCGGTGCGGGCGATCACGGGGGACGGCCCGTACCGTCTCGAGGCCGGCCAGGGCTCGCTCGTCGCCGGCCGGGTGGTGCTGGCGCTCAACGGTTATTCCGCCGGCCTCGGCGTCCTGACCAGCCGCGTCTTTCCCCTGCTCACCTTCGGCAGCCTCACGCGTCCGCTCACCGCGGCGGAGGCGCAGCGCCTCGGCGGCGAGCGGGAGTGGGGCGTGCTGGCGCAAGACCCGATGGGCTCATCGGTGCGCCGCACCCGCGATCAGCGCCTGCTGATCCGCAACTACGCCTGGTACGGCCAGGCCGGCGAGCGTCGCCTGCGCGTCGCGCGCGAGCTCCATCGCCGGGCGTTCCTGCGGCGCTTTCCGGAGCTCGGGCAGGTGGACTTCGACTCGACCTGGGAAGGCCTGTTGGGAATCTCATCGAACCACTATCCCTTCTTCGGCCGCCTCGGCCGCGACCTGGTCGCCACGGCGGGCTTCACCGGCGCCGGCATCGCCATGGGCACCGTGGCCGGCCGGCTGCTCGCCGACCTGCTCCTCGGCGCGGAGTCGGAGCTGCTCGACGACCTCCGCGCCCTGCCCGGCCCGCGCTGGATTCCGCCGGAGCCTTTCCGGAGCCTCGGCATTCGCGCGCGGGTGGCGCGGATGAACGCCGGTGCCGGCGGCACGCTGTAGGGCCGGAGGACCCATGTCGACGCTGATCCTCCCCCGCTTGAAGATCCTCGCCGCCGCCTTCCTCTTCTCCACCGGCGGCATGGCGGTGAAGAGCTGCACCCTGACCGCCTGGCAGGTCGCCAGCTTCCGCTGCGCCGTGGGCGCCGTCGCCATCCTGGTCATGCTGCCGGCGGCGCGCCGCCGCTGGACGGGTGGCACCCTCGCGGTGGGCGCCGCCTACGCCGGCACCCTGACCTGCTTCGTGCTCGCCAACAAGATGACCACGGCGGCCAGCGCCATCTTCCTCGCCGCGGCCGCGCCCCTCTACGTGCTGCTGCTCGCTCCCCGCCTGCTCGGCGAGCGCACGCGTGCGCGCGACGTGGCGGTGATGGCCGGCATGGCCGTCGGCCTCGCCTTGCTCTTCGCCGACCGGCCCGAGCCCGTCGCCACGGCACCGGCGCCGTTGGCCGGCAACCTGTTCGGCGTCGGCATCGGCGTCTTCTGGGCCTTCACCGTCATGGGCCTGCGCTGGCTCGGGGGCTCCGGCCCGAGACAAGGGGCTCCGGCGGCGGTCGTCGCGGGCAGCGTGATCGCCGCCCTGATGGCGCTGCCCGGCGCCCTGCCGGTGACCTCCAGCCAGCCCTCCGACTGGCTGTGGATCGGCTACCTCGGCGTCTTCCAGATCGCCCTCGCCTACGCATTGCTGACCACCGCGGTCTCGGCGGTGCCGGCGCTCGAGGCGTCGCTGCTGCTGCTCGTCGAGCCCCTCTTCAATCCCCTGTGGGCGTACTGGTCGCACGGCGAGACGCCGGGGCCGTGGGCGATCGGCGGCGGCGTCCTGATCCTCGGCGTGACCGTGGCCAAGAGCGTCCGGGACGCGTATTCTCCTCCTGAGCGACCACGAGCCGCGCCGTGATGATCGGAATCTGCCGCCTCGACAACCCCGTCCGCTCCTACGACTGGGGCTCGCGCACCGCGCTGGCCGAGCTCCTCGGACGCCCGGCGCCGGCGAGCGAGCCCGAGGCGGAGCTGTGGATGGGCGCCCACCCGTCGGCGCCGTCGCGGGCCTGGATCGACGGCCGTTGGACGCCGCTCGGCGAGCTCGTCGCCGCGCACCCCGTCGAGATCCTGGGGGCGCGAGGACTGGAGCGAGACGGCGCCGAGCTGCCCTACCTCTTCAAGGTGCTGGCGGTGGAGCGTCCGCTGTCGGTTCAGGCCCATCCCGACCGGACGCAGGCGATCGCCGGTCACCGCCGCGAGAGCGCCGCCGGCGTCCCACCCGAAGAGCGCAACTACCCCGACGCGAAACCCAAACCGGAGATCGTCTACGCCCTGACGCCCTTCTCGATGCTGCGCGGCTTTCGTCCCGCCGCCGAGATCCGCGAGCTCGTCGAGCGCTTCGGGCTGTCGACGCTGCTGCCCGCTGACGCCGGGATCGAGCCCTTCTTCGCGGCCTGGATGGCGCTCGCGCCGCCGCGCCTCGACGAGGTTCTGGCGGCGCTGCTCGAGCGCGCCCGCGAGATCGGCGGCGAGGTGGCGGACTGGATCGAGCGCCTGGCCGCGACGTATCCCGGCGACCCGGGCATTCTCGCGCCGCTGGCGCTGAACCTCCACCGGCTCGAGCCCGGTGAGGCCGTCTACACCGGGGCACGGGTGCTCCACGCCTACCTCGAGGGGCTCGGCATCGAGCTGATGACGAGCTCGGACAACGTGGTGCGCGGCGCCCTTACCTCCAAGCACCGCGACGCCGCCGAGCTGACGCGCATCCTCAGCTTCCGCCCCGACCCGCCGCGGGCGCTCGTCCCCACCGTCGAGCCCGGCGTCCACCGCTTCGCCGCATCCGAGGCCGGCCTCGAGCTCAGCGTCCTCGAGCTGAGCGAGCGCCCGATTGCCGGCGGCGGTGACAGGGGGGTCGAGATCATGCTCTCCGTGGACGGCGAAGGCGTTCTCACTCCGCAGGGGGAGGCGCCGATCGAGCTGACGCCCGGCAGCTCGCTGCTGATTCCGGCCGCGGTCGAGGGCTACGAGGTGACGGGAAAGGGGCGGCTCTTCCGCGCCGGGACTACTCGATCCTGACCGAGAACGTCTCCGACGTCAGCCGGCGGCCGCCCGGCAGGAAAGCCTCCACCCGCCACAGGATCCGGGCGCCGGGCGGCAGCTCCGCCAGCGCCGCCGCCGGCACCTCGAAGCGCGGCGCCGCGAGGTCGTCGGCCTCCACGAGCGGACGCAGGTCGTCGGTCGTGACCTGGACGGCGTAGCGCAGGCCCTCGCGCGCCGGCTCCGGGTGCCAGGCGAGCACGCAGGCCTCGCGCGGCAGCACCGCGTCCGCGGCGAGATCGGAGACCACGCCGGCCTCGGCGGCCGAGCGCAGGGTCGGCACCGGCGGCGGCGCCGGCTCGCGAAGCTGGTAGACGCCCATCGCCGCCACCACCAGGGCCGCGGCTGCCGCCGCCGGCCACCACTGCGCCACCGCGGGACGCCGTACGGGCTGCCGCCCGCTCGCCGGCGCCGCGTCCTCGAGCCGCACGGCGAGGCGCCAGGCCTCGGCGCACACCGGGCACGACGCCGTGTGGTCGATGAGGTCCCGGGTCTCGCCCGGAGAGGCCTCGCCCCGCGCCGCGGCCCACAGCCGCGGCGGCTCCGGACAGTCGTCCAGGGGCGTCGCGGTCGCCGCCAGCGCGGCGAAGGCCTGGCGCATTGCGTCGACGTCGTCGTACTCGGCTTTCATGGACTGAGCCCCTTCTCGGTCAGGCACTGACGCAAATCCGCGAGGCCGCGATAGACCAGGTTGTCCGCCCGCTTCGGGCTCCAACCCAGCAGCCGCGCGACCTGCGGCACCGTATGACCCTGGAGGTAGAGCGTCACCGCCAGCCGGCGGGGACGCACCAAGTGCCCGAGACAGGACCGGATGCCCGCGCCGATCTGGTGCCCGCGGGCCCGCTGCTCGGGTCCGGGGCTCACGGCCTCGTGGGTGCTCGTCTCTTCTTCCAGGGTGACCTCCTGGCGGCGGCGCAAGCGGCGGATCTCGTCCACCAGGGCGCTGTATGCCGTCCGCCACAGATAGGACGACGAGAACTCGCGCTCCCCCTCACTCTTGCGGCGAACGTCCATCACCCGGATCAGGGCGACCTGCACGATGTCGTCGCGCTGGTCGGCGAGCCACGACGGACAGACGGCGCCCACGGCCCGCGCCAGCTTCTGGCGCAGCACCGCGTAGTCGTCGGCGGCAGCGGTGGTCGGCAGGTCGCTCAGAGCACGCTCCTTTCGCGGATGGACGCATTCTAGTACACCCGCCCAGGTACCGCCTCGACACCACCGCCCCCACCCGGATCCGAGCCCTCGAAGTTTTTTTCGCGCCGTTATGTGGATCGTAATGTCCACCCCTCACGATAGCTGCATGGACGGAACGCGAGCGGCCTGCCGCGGATCCGGACAGCGATCTCTGACACGCGATCTTCGCCGGGGGTGTGGGACCCTGACTTTTCGAAGTATCCCAGAATGAGAAAGCGGCTTCCGTACCTAGGCGACCCTCTCCGACTCAGGGTTCCACTCCTGCGGCGAAGATCCCGTTCCGACCGGCTCCCAATGACCGGCCCGCTCTCCCGCCGCCGGCGCTCGGCTACCGCGGGAGGCCCTCGACGCAGAGAAAGGCCCCGGCCGCCGGCGGCGTGCCGCAGGCCGGCAAGTAGGCGCTCCACGCCGCCGGGTCGGTCGTCACCACCGCTCCGCTCCAGGCGTCCCCGGCGCCCCGTTCGAGCCGCACGAACCCGAACTCCTCGACTGAAAACCCCGAGGCCGGCTGACCGTCCACGGTCTGGCTGAACGAGCCGGTGGGCGGCCCGGCGTCCTCCGAGACGCCGCTGTTGCCGACGACGAGCTGCGGCGGGCGGCCGGAGCCGTCGGCGAAGCCGAGCCACTCGAAGCGGTGCATGTGGCCGGCGAGCACGAGGTCGAGCGCGGGGAGGAGCGCGGCGCCGGGCGCGCCGCCGTCGCCCGCGAGGGCGCACTGGAGGGTACGGTTCATCGCGGCGTAAGGCTGGGCCGGACCGGTGCCGGGCTGGTTGTCGCACCGGTAAGGGGCTTCGGTCGTCTCCCCCACCACCCCCCAGACCGGCCGGTGACCCATCAACCAGGCCGTCTCGCCGTCGAGGCGGGCGGCGACGCTCGCGAATTGCCGGCCGTAGCGCTCCGCGAAGTTGTCGAGCTCGTCGCAAGCGTTGGCCGAGTCGAGCACCGCCACCGTCAGGCCGTCGAGGGCGACCACCTGCGGCTCGACGAAGACCAGGTGCGACTCCGTGGAGCCGGCGCTCTCCTGCGGCGGGCAGGCGGCCTGGACGCCGCCGCCCTCGGCCAGGTTCGAGCCGGGACCGAGGAAGTAGAGCCAACCCGGCCCCGCGTGGCTGCACAGCTCGTGGTTGCCGCGGGCGAACACCCAGGGAGCGGCGGCCAGCAGGTCGGCCGCGGGCTGGAAGAAGTCGAGCCACCAGGGCTCCCAGGAGTCGGGGTCCGAGCCCTCGGCGCCGGCGGGGACGTTCTGGCTGTAGTAGGTCGCGTTCAGGCCGCAGAGCTCGCCCTCCGGCGCGCCGTCGCCGGCATCGTAGTAGTAGACCTTGGTCGTCGTGCCGTCGACGACCCGGTCGAAGTGGCTCGGGGTGCCCCGGTAATTGTAGTCGCCCATGTGCAGGACCAGGTCCGGCTCGCCCGCCGCGGCGGCCTGGGCGAGGGTCTGAAACGGCCACTGGGGGTCGTCGAGGCCGCAGCCGGTTTGTTCGTCGGGCTTGCAGCCGGTGTCGCCCACGACCACTACCCGGCTCACCTCGCGGTGGACGGCCGGCAGCGTGGACGAGCTGCCGGCGACCGTCAGCGGCTGCTCGAAGGGCACCACCGCCTCGCACAGGTCGACGGTGAAGCCGTGCGGGTTGTCGCGCCTGGTCGTCACGATCGGGCGCGCACCGCCGGTCAGCGTCGGGCACGGCTGCCCGGAGGCGACGATCACGCGCGCGAACGGCACCGGGGTGTGGTCCGGCGCCTCGACGAGGAGCACGTAGGCGGCGTACGGCGGCTCGGTGGCCGGCTCGGGCGTCGCGCCGGTGCAGGCGAGGGAGGCGGCCACGAGCAGCGTGACCGCGGATGACAGGACAGAATCGACACGAGCTGCCTTCACGGCCGTACCTTCCTTTCCGGAGAACGACGGTTTCGCCTGGGCTGCGTCTATGATACCCCCGGCGTCCGACCGCAAGACAGACCGGAGGAACACGCCATGGGTCCCGAGCTTCTGGCCGATCAGCTCACCTACAACCAGCGCGTCGTGGCGATCAACACCGACGGCCTGACGCAGGAGGACAGCCTCGTGGCGGCGCCGGGCGGCGGCAACTGCCTCAACTGGGTCGTCGGCCACGTGGTGGCGACGCGCAACGGCCTCCTGAAGCTCCTCGGCCGCGAGCCGATCTGGGGCCAGGAGCGCGCCGCGCTCTACCGCCGCGGCTCGGATCCCATCCGCGCCGACAATGCCCTGCCCCTGGCCCTCATCCTGGCCGACTACGCCGCCTCCCAGGAGACGATCCTCGCGGCTCTGCGGGAGCTCACCGACGACGACCTGGCGGCTCCGACCGAGGTTCGCTTTTTCAAGGGCGACGCGGAGACCGTGGGCTCGGCGCTCGCCGGCTTCGTCTTCCACGAGTCCTACCACGTGGGCCAGACGGGGATCCTGCGCCGGGTGGCGGGCAAGGCCGGCGCGATCCAGTAAGTCGCGAGCGCGGACGCGCGGACGCGTGGATCAGAGCGTGTCAAGACATCGCGGACACGCGGACGAGTGGATCGAAGCCCCCAAGACGTCGCGGACACGCGGACGCGTGGATCGGAGGCGGTCGAGACGTCGCGGACGCGTCGATTCGGCGTCGCCTGAACGGGCCAGGGCCGTGGTCCGGGTGTTGTTGCGATCCGGCCCCGAGCATTGAGCGTGCGTTCTTGGCTTCTTGACGGGGTCAAGGGGGGGAGCCAACGACATTCGAGAACGGTGGGCGAAGGTCTAGAGAAGTGGAAAGCAAAAGGTCGTGAACGCTCGAACCGGCAGGCACAGCCTGCCCTACAAGCGCCGGGTCTTTGTAGGGCAGGCTCCGCCTGCCGATTCATCCGTGCTCCGAGCTCGGCGGCCAAGGAGCGAGCGTCGACGGTCACGCGCAGGGGGATCTTGTAGGGCAGGCTCCGCCTGCCGATTTATCCGTGCTCCGAGCTCGGCGGCCAGGGAGCGAGCGTCGACGGTCACGCGCAGAGGGATCTTGTAGGGCAGGCTCCGCCTGCCGATTCCAGTCGCCATCAACGAGCACTTGAGAACTTCACGCGCACCCACTACACTTCCTTCATGCCAAACTACCGCCGCAGCCTTCTCGAAGGCGGGACCTACTTCTTCACGGTCGTTACCGAGGGACGCCAACCCATCCTGCTGGAACCGGGACGCACGCTTCTCCGTCAGAGCTTCCGTCAATGCCTCGATGAGTTTCCCTTCACTATCGACGCGATCGTCGTGTTGCCAGACCATCTTCACGCCGTCTGGTCGTTGCCGGTGGGAGACGCCGAGTACTCGAAGCGTTGGGGATTCGTCAAGAAGGAATTCACCAGCGCCTGGCTGGCAACAGGCCATCGCGAGCACCCGATTTCGCAGGCGCGGCGTCGTGAGCGACGCCGTGGAGTATGGATTCCCCGATTCTGGGAGTACACGATCCGAGACGAGCGCGACTACGCGCGTCACGTAGATTATATCCACTACAATCCTGTCAAACACGGCCACGCCCGCTGTCCGCATGCGTGGTCTGCGTCGAGCTTTCACCGAGCGGTCCGTCACGGGCTGTATCGGCCGGACTGGGGTTGCGCTTGCTATCGGCAAGAGCCGCCGGCCATGACGTTCGACGATCTCGAGGGGACGGTGGGTGAAGATTTCGAGAAGTGGGTCGCAACGAAGTTGTGAACGCAATCGGCAGGCGCAGCCTGCCCTACAAGACCGGATCCCGCAGGGCAGGCTGCGCCTGCCGATTCAATTCCCGCAAAACACACCCGACAAGGCTACGAAGACCGACGAGCAAAGAGTTGAGCATCTGAGAACCAGGGACCGAAAGTGTCGCGCTTGCCTGATCGGCTACCCGAGTCGAGTCGCAGGCCTGACCGGATCGGCGGCCGATCAGGTCAGGCCTTTCACCGGCCTGACCGGATCGGCCGCCAACCAGGCCATAGGAATCTTTCGCCTGACCGGATCGGTCTCCGATCCGGTCAACCGAATCTTCCGCCTGACCGGATCGGTCTCCGATCCGGTCAACCGAATCTTTCGCATGACCGGAGCAGTCGCCAAAGAAGTCAGACGAATCTTCCGCCTGACCGGATCAGTCACCGATGCGGTCAGCCGAATCTTTCGCCTGACCGGATCAGTCACCGATGCGGTCAGTCGACTCTTCTACCGACCGGATCGGCCCATGATGCGGTTCTCGCGACTTTTTCGCCTAACCGGATCGGCCGTCGACGCGGTCAGACGGTCCGGCCGCCTGACCGGCTTCGCGGCAGAGCCCGGTATCTTGCCGCTCAGGTTGACGCTGTTGTCCTCGGTCTCCTCGTTCGCCAATAGCCGGCCCCGCGCATGCGTTCGGCCCTTTCGCGGCGTCCCTTGCGCTCGTAGTAGGTCCGGGTCTTGGCGCGATTGCCGCAGGTCTTCATCTCGCACCAGCGCCGCTGACCCGAAGGGCTGCGGTCGACGAACCAGAGCCGGCATCCCCTGGCGGCGCACTGGCGCACGTGGGGACGGCCGGCGGCGGCGATCAGCGTCTCGGCCGCCGAATGGGCGACGGGCCAGAGCACGCGGTCGAGGGCTTCCTCGTCGCCTTCCCATCCCCAGGTCACGCCGATCTCCCCGGGGACCACGCGCAGAGCCGGCAAGGCCTCGCGCAAGGCCGCGTTGAAGGCGTCAAGCCCGGGCCGCGGCAGGTCCTTGCCCCGCATCATGGCGAGGAAGAGACGCGAGAGCACGACTCGCAGGCTCGCGGCGCGCGCCAAGACGGCCGTGGCGTCCGCGGGCCGTTCGGTTGCCAAACGCCGCAGGCGCTCGGCCTCGAGCGCCGACACGACGCCCGCCTGCTGGCCCCAGGTCACGAGCTCGCCGTAATCCTCGACGCCCTGCTGGCCGTTGTCCGGCCGCGCGCCGGCCGTGTTGACGAAGGCCACGCAGAACGCGCCGGCCAGCTTGAGCTGAGGAGAGCGAGGAGGTGGTTTCTTCCTTGCCATATGAGCAGCCTAGCACCGCCGGCGCCGCCACCCCGTGTACGCCGGCAGCCCCGGGGCCAGGAAGCCGAGGCCGGCGAGCTCGCGGCGGCGATTCATAGGAGCTCACTCCCGCGCCAGCACGTCGTAATAGGCATTGACGAGCGCCCGGCGCGGCTTCGCCGGCAGGTCGAGCTCGACGTCGATCGGGCGGCTCGTGCTGCCGATCATCGGCACCGCGCCGAACTGCCCGTACTCGCCCTTCTTGAACTCCACGTAGAGCGGCAGGAACGCCCGGAACTCGGGCGAGACGCCCTCCTGGCTCACCGTGCCGTGGATCCGGAACTTCCCGCCCGCCTTCTCCACCTTGAGGTCGGAGACGTAGCGCGGGATCTCCGTGCCGTGGACCCACTGGTCGAAGAACCAGCCCATCTTGCCGTCGCCGGTGGCGTTCATCGCCGGCACCATGTGGCGCTCGACCACCGCCTGGAAATCGGCGGTCGACGGGTTCTTGTCGGCCCAGGCGGCGGTGAAGTCGTGCATCATGGCGATGAAGCGCGCGTCGGGGTTGGGCGCGGCGCCCTGGCGCATCATCATGCGCAGCATGTGGATCACGAAGCCGCCCTTGCTGTAGACCATCGCCGAGTAGGCCGCGGGGCTGCGCCGGGTGGCCAGGCGGTAGCCCTGGGTGATCGGCCCTGCCTGGTAGTTGGGCACCGCGCTGCCGCGCGACTTCTCGGTGATGAGGTCGCGGGCTCTCTTCCAGTGGTCGAGGTACTGGTTCCAGCCCTGGGCGTGCTGCGCCACCAGCGCCGCCGAGAACTCCGCGAAGCCCTCCGAGAGCCACTGGTCGCGGTAGCTCTCCCAGCCCACCAGGTGCCCCCACCACTGGTGGGCGAGCTCGTGGTAGCCCACCGCGTCGACGAACTCGCTGGCGGCAGCCAGGCCGAGCTGGGCACGCTGGGTGCCGGTGAGGAACGCCATGTAGGGCATGAAGATGAGCGAGGGCCACGACTGGCCGAAGAACCACTGCGACTGCTGGGTGATGGCGACGTGGCGCTGCGGCAACGGACCGAAGTAGGTGGCGCACACGCGCGCCGCGTTGAGGCCGTCGGCCAGCGCGCTTTCCGCGAGCTTTGCCGTGTTGATCCGGCCGAGCTCGGGCCCGGCGCTGCCGCCGAAATCGTCGGCGTCGATGTCGCCGGCGGCCCCACCGGTGCTCACGCCCTGGGTGCTGCGGATGATCGCGTCGATCTCGCGGATGACGTCGGGCGTGCCGGGATTGGTGTAGACGCGGATCTCGACGCGGCTGGTCTCGTCGAGCTGCTCGAGGAGCTTGAAGCGGCCGTAGTTGAAGCCCGCGACGCGAATCGGCAGCTCGCTGCGCCATACCGAGACGTTCTTGCCGCCGGCCTCCTCGGCCGAGACCCGCTCGCCCACCGAGACGACCTCGAAGCCGGCGGGAATGCGGTAGGTGAGCTCGAAAGTGGCCAGGTCGTCGAAGATGCCGAGGTTGGGATACCAGCTCGTGCGCGCGCCCACCGCGAAATTGCCGTCGCCGAGGTTGTCGAGCACTTCCTTGCCGGCGTACTCGAGCCGCAGCGCGACCTTGGCGCCGCGCGCCAGGGGCTCGGGGAAGATCACGCCGGGGTCGGCGTCCTCGTCCTTGTCTTCCTGCACGAAGCCGGTCTCGGTCCAGGCGCCGGCGTCGTCGTCTTCCAGGCGGTAGGAGGCCTTGGCGAGGCGTAGCGTGGAGAGCAGGAAGAAAGGCAGGACGCGGAGGTTCGGCGTGCGGTTCTCGAAGTGGACGACGGTGGCGCCCACGACGTCGGCGTCGCGCTCCACCACGGTCTCCACCTCGTAGTGCAGCGCGTCGGCGAGAGGCACGTAGGGGGTCGTGCGGCCGGTCTCGAGCTCGCCCTTGCGGTGGCTCAGGTACCAGAGCCCGCCCTGGGTCTCGTGGTGGACGAGGAACACGGTGTCCTCGCCGCCCAGGAGCGGCGCCACGGCCAGGGCCTGGGCGCCGCGCGGGTCGATCGCCGCCAGCGCCGGGGGGTGCTTCCTGCCCTTGACGAAGGCCAGGAAGCAGCCCGCCCGCGAGGCGGGGGCGTTGAGCAGGTCGGCCAGCAGGCGGAGGTGGAAGTTGGTGCGGAAGTCCTTGCTGGCCCATTTGAGGACGTCCCCGAACGCGGAAGCGGCGCCGGCGAGGGCGCGGGCGTCGGCGGCGCCGTCGGCGAGCGGGCCGTGAAGGCCCAGCTCCTCGAAGGTGTCGTCGGTGAAGAGCAGCACCAGGGCGTCGAAGTCGTCGCGCAGCACCTCGAAGCCCTCCGTTGCCGTGACGAAGGCCAGGTGCCGGCGCTCCTGCTCGCTCGCCGGGCTCAGGACGTAGCCGCCGTCGCCCACGAAGACCGCGCCCCAGGTGCGATCGGCCAGCGGCGGCAGGAAGTAGAACGCCCCCGAGCGGAAGTGGAAACGGAAGGCGTCGCGCTCGAGCTCGAGGTCGTGGACCTCGAGCCGCCGGTCCGCGGCGGGCCGGGCCGCGCGCAGGGCGTCGTAGTCCGGAGTCTCGACGGCGGCGGCCGCGGCGGCGAGGAACACGGCGGCGAGGAACACGGTCACCAGAGAAAGTCGCCACAAAGAGGAAGAGAGCATGGAAGCACCTCCTGGATTCTGGTCGCGGAGCCGGTACGCGGATCACGCTACCCCGCTCGCGACGGCTCGTCAAGGTCGCGCGGACCACTCTGGCGAGGGCACTATTCTCCTCGTTCATAAAGTGTAAAGGTCCATGGCCCCGCGAACACTTTCACCGGCCGGTAGCCGAAGGCGGCGACGTCCGCCGGGCTCGCGGCGCTCGCCAGGACCAGGTCGGGCTCGAAACGCCGCAGCACCTCGCCCATCGGCGTGGCGTCGGCGTCGTTGAAGAAGCGCAGGCCCGGCGTCACCAGCCCGGCGTGGTCGATCATGCGGAAGTTGGTCTCGTAACCGATGATGCCGATCGCCGGCTGCAGCAGCGTCGTCTCCTCGCCGTAGCGCGCTTTGAGCCACGCGGCGACCTCGAAGAGCTGCGCCGTGTGCGGATCCGGCTGGTAGCGGTGACCCATCTGGCGCGCCCCGTGGACGAGAAGCGGCATCAGCGCCACGACCAGGACCGCGGCGGGCGCGTATCGCACCGGCGCCGGGAAGCGCGGCGCCAGCCGCTCCCCCACCGGCTTCGCCATCCACCGCAGGAGGTCCCAGACGCCGACGGCAAAGAAGAGATAGAGCGTCGGATTGAGGACGTAGTAGTGCCAGGTGAACCCGGGATCGGGACCGATGAGAGCGTAGACCAGGACGTGAAGGACGGGATAGACCCCGAGGAGGACGAATCGACGGTCGCGTCGAGCCGCCGCCGCCACCCCCGCCACCACCGGCACGAGGAACACATACGAGATCCCGGCACGCAACAGCTCGACGGGAGTGTAGAGGCCGACCAGGTTCTTGAACGCCGCCTTGTACTCGAAGAAGACGCGGTGGAGATAGCTCCCGGCGTCGACGAAGCCCTCCTTGGCGCCCAGGGCATTGGGCAGGATGGACCCGAAGTAGAGCTGGGCGAAGACCAGCCAGGGCAGCGCCGGGACCGCGAACCCCAGCGTCAACCGCCACGGAAACCGCCGTCTCCCGACCAGCAGCGCCGCGCCCACGAGGGCCGCCATGAGGGCCGCGTCGTAGCGCGTGACGAAGGCGACGCCGAGGACGACGCCGCAAGCCGTCTCCCGGTCGTCGACGTAGAGGTAGAAGGCCAGCAGCACGAGGAACGCGAAGAGGTGGACCTCCATGCCGAGGTAGAGGTAGCTGAGGTTGAAGTTGCCGAGCACCAGGAGCGCCGCGAAAAGGCCCGGCCAGAGGAAACCCATCCGCCTCGCCAACAGGAGGACGACGAAGCCCTCGGCGACGAGGCAGACGACGCCCGCCAGGTTCTGCAGGGCGGGCGCGTTCGCGGGCGAGAGCGCCACCCAGAGCGTGCTGACGAGGGTGTGGAGAGGCGTCGTCACGCCGAGCACGCGCTCCCCGGGATTGAAGACGAAGCCGTGGCCTTGGGCCAGGTTGCGCGCGTAGCGCAGGACGATGAGGGCGTCCTCGAAGCGCAGCCGGAGGGCCACGTTGCGGCCGAGGAAGAAGGCGAAGACCGCGGCGTAGGAGAGATAGAGCGCCGCGGCGTAGCGCGACGGCGGGTCCGTCCACCCTCCAGGTCGCTCCTGGGACGACCTGCCGGCCGGCAATGTCCTCCGCGACCGACCTGTAGGCGCCTCCATGTGGCTCAATCGCATCGAGGCGCGTCCGGAATCCCGCCGACGAGTCATCCGGCGCCCTCCTCCGGCCGCTCGGCCACCATCTCGCGGATGCGGGCCGTGCGCCAGAAAATCCGGCGGATCGACTGCAGCAGCGCCATGCGGTTCTGGCGGCGGCCGGCGTCCTCGTCCATCACCAGCACGTCGGCGAAGAAGCGGTCGAGGGCCGGCACCAGGTCTTCCATGCGGCGCAGGCAGGTCACGTAGTCGCCGGCGTCGGCGGCCTCGTCGACCACGCGGCGCACGTCCATGAGCTCGGCGTAGAGGTCCTTCTCGGCCTCCTCCTGGAGGAGCTCCGGCTTCAGCTCGTACTCCGGCGAGTCCTTGACGATGTTGAAGATACGCCGGGCCGAGAGCACCAGCGAGCGGAAGTGCGGCTCCTCGCGGACCTGGCGCAGCGCCTCCATGCGCCGCACGAGGTCCGGCAGGTTGGAGGTGCCGGCGCTCACCGCCAGCGCCGCCTCGATCTCGTCGAAGGCGTAGCCGCGCTGGCCGAGGAGGTGGCGCAGGCGGTCGGTCAGGAAGCCCTGCACGTCCTTGACGATCTCCTCGGCGCCGCGCTCGAGCTTGCGCTCCGGCTCGTTGTAGAGCAGCACCGCCCGCGCCGCCACCAGGTCGAGGTCGAGCGCCATCTCGGCCTCGAGCAGGATGCGTAGCAGACCCTGTGCGCGGCGGCGCAGGGCGTGCGGGTCGCGGCTGCCGGTCGGCGCCTCGCCGATGCCGAAGAAGCCCACCAGGTCGTCGAGCCGGTCGGCCACCGCCACCAGCAGGGCGGCGCGGCCGCGGGGCAGCGGATCCTGCAGGCCCGCCGGCAAGTACTGGTCGTAGATCGCCTGCCACACCGCCTGGGCGTAGCCTTCGCCGCGCGCGTAGAGACCCCCCAGTTGGCCGCGCAGCGTCCCGAAGTGGCGCACCATGGCGGTGGTGAGGTCGGCCTTGAGCAGCGCCGCGGCCTCGCGCGCCGCCTGGCGGTCCGCCTCATCGTCCCAGCCGAGCTCGTGCGCCACCAGGTCCGCCAGGACCTCGATCCGCCGGCTCTTGTCGGCGTAGTGGCCGAGCCCGGCGTGGAAGGGCACCTGATCGAGACGCCGGGCGCGGCGGGCGAGCGGCGCGCGGCGGTCGGATTCGTAGTGGAAGCGGGCGTCGCCGAGGTGGCCGGCGGCGGCCCATTCCTGGCCGCTCTTCACCATGCCCTGGGGGTCGTCGGCCCGGTCCATCACGGTGACGAAGTGGGGCAGGGCCTCGCGGCCGTCGGTGAGGGCGAAGGCGCTCTGGCGCTGGGCCAGCACGGTGCCCACCACCTCCGGGGGGAGGCCGAGGCAGTCGGCGTCGAGGGTGCCGCCGACGACGCCCGGGACCTCGCAGCGCAGGGCCAGCCGGTCGAGCAGCCCCGGCGCCTCCGCCAGCCGGCCGCCGAGCCTGGCGGCGCCTTCTTCGAGGAGCGCCTCGAGGCGCTCGCGCCGCGCCTCGAACGAGGTCTCGATCCCGAGCTCGGCGAGCCGCGCGCGGTAGTCGTCGAAGCCCTCGACGTCGAAGCTCGCGGGCGAGAGCACGGGATGGCCCGCGGTGGCGCGGCCGGCAGGGCAGCCGTCGAGCTCGCAGGGCACGACCTCGCCGTCGAGGAGCGAGAGAAGGCCGCGCACCGGACGGATCCAGTCGACGGCGCCAGTGCCGCGGCGCAGCTTGGGAGCGCCCCAGCGGATCTCCCGCAGGATGCGCGGCACGATCTCGGCCAACACCTCGCCGGCCGCGCGGCCGGCGAGCTGACGCACCCGCGCCACGTACTCCCCTTTCTCGGTCTTGACGACCTCGAGGCCGGCGGGCTCGACGCCCAGCCGCTGCGCGAATCCCGCCAGCGCCTCGGTGGGCGCGCCGTCGCCGTCGTAGGCCTCGCTTTTCGGGGGACCGAGCTCGCGCTCCTCGCGGTCGGGCTCGCGCTCCGGCAGGCCGCGGCAGCAGACCACGAAACGCCGCTGGCTGAGCCCGGTCACCACCTCCTGCGGCCCCAGGCCGCGGCCCATCAGGTCCTCGAACAAACGGGTCGCGAGCTGCTTCATGCCGCCGCGCAGCAGGCGCGAAGGAATCTCGTCGGCGCGGACCTCGAGCAGGTATTCCGGCATCGTCGTCAAGCCTTCTTCGCCGCCCGCCGGGAGCCCTTGCGCTTCCGGGTCCTGGCCTTTTTCTCGGGCGCGGCGGCCGGCGCCTGCGCTTCGACGGCGCCCGGCGGCTCGGCCGGCGGACGCGCGCGGGCGGCGAGATAGGCCGCCGCGACGTCGAGGACCAGGTCGCGGACCTGGCCGAGGCGCTGCTCGCGGTCACGGATCGACAGCTCGCGCCGGGTCTCCAGCAGGTCGATCTCGCGCAAGCACTTGACGGTCTGCTCGTAGGCGAAGCGCGGCAGGCCGGCGTCGAGCGAGCGCCGGGCGCTTTCCAGGAAGAGGGCGAGCTGGCGCTCGATGGCCTCGGCGTCGGCCACCTCGGCGGCGTAGCGGGTCAGCTCTTCCTCGTCGCGCCGCCACAGCTCGCCGTAGGAGGGACCGCCGTCGGCCCAGGGCAGCTCGAAGGCGTTCCTGACGCGGCCCACCGCCATCATCAGGCGCTCGAGCCCGTACGAGATCTCGAGCGCCACCGGCTCGAGCTCGCGGCCCGCGAGCTGCTGCAGGAAGGTCATCCGGCTCACCCCGAGGCCGTCGATCAGCACGTGCCAGCCCAGCCCCCAGGCGTCGAGCGACAGGGCCTGCCAGCTCCATTCCGCGAAGCGCAGGTCGTGGACGGCGAGCTCGAGGCCGAGGTCGGCGAGGCTCGCCAGGTAGAGGTCGCGGGCGTCGTCGCCCGGCGCCTTGAGCAGCACCTGGAACTGGAGGTGGCGGGCGAGACGCGAGGGATGACGGCCGTAGCGCCCGTCGAGCGGTCGCCGCACCGGCTGCAGGTAGGCGGCGCGCCAGGGCTCCTCGTCGAGCAGGCGGAAGAAGGCGTCGGGATGGAGTACGCCGCCCGGGATCTCGAGCGTACACGGCGGCAGCACCAGGCAGCCGCGGGCGGCCCAGAAGCTCGAAAGACGGGAAATGGCGTCCTGCAGGCTCATGCGTCGAATGGCTGGTCCGCAAGGGTCCGTGACGGCGAGTGTACTAGATGCCGGTACTCGATGCCGGCCTGCCCCCCGGGTCCGCACGCGCCAGGTGCCGGCCCCACTAAAGGCTGGCCAACGTCCGGCCCATGACCTCGTAGCTCTTGAGCTCGTCCTGGAGGAAAACGCGGCGAACCCGGGCGCAGAGCTCCTCGGCGCGCGCCAGCGCGGCTCCCGAAGGCGGCCGGCGGCCGAGCTCGGCGAGGCTCTCGCGGGCGCTGCGGCGCAGCAGCTCGAGCACCTCGGCGCCGATCTCGAAGCGCTCGCCGTGGTGCCCGGCGCCGCACTCGGCACAGACGATCTCGGCGTCGCGCGCCAGGACGAACGCGCGCTCGGCGATCGCGCGGCCGCACGCCTGGCACTCGCGCGGCGCCGGAAAGATGCCGGTGAGCCGCAGCATCCAGATCTCGTAGTAGCGCGCGGCGAGGGCGCGGTCGGCGCCGGCGAGCAGGGCCTCGAGGGTCGCGTCGAGGAGGCGGAAGAGGCGCGGCGCCGCCTCGTTCTCCGGCGCGAAGACCTTCATGTGCTCGGCCAGGTAGGCGCCGAGCAGGATCCCTTCGAGGTCGGCCTGCAGCGGCGCCGCCGGGCGCACCAGCGACGCGTCGTTGACGCGCACCAGGTCGCGTCCCTCCTTCTCGAACCAGGTCACCTCCACCTTGGCCAGCGGCTGGAGCTGGCCGGCGAACCGGCTGTACTTGGCGCGCGCGCCGCGCGCCACGCCGCGCTTCTGGCCGTGCTCGGCGGTGAGGAAGGCGACGATGCGGTCGCGCTCGTGAAGGTTGATGACGTCGAGGACGAACGCCGCGGCGGTGAGGACGCGCATGGACGATCTCCGGCGTGCTCAGTCTCTGGCGTGCCCAGTCTCTGGCGCACCCAGTCTCTGGCGCACCTTATATCACCAGAGCCGGCTAGACTTCCTTCGATGAGCCCCCGCTGGAAGACCTGGCTGCGCCGCGTCGCCCTCGCCCTGGCGGCGGCGGAGCTCCTCTATCTGGTGGCCGCCAACGTCTTCCTCAACAGCTCGGTCGCCGGCGTGATCAACACCAGGCCGGAGAGGCTCTCGGTGGAGTGGGACGGCGGCTGGACGGTCCTGCCGGGCCTGGCGCGTCTGCACGGCGTCCGCCTGCGCGGCCAGTCGAAGGACGTCCAGTGGTACGCCGAGCTCGACTCCGTCCGCGTCTCGACCCGTCTCCTCGCCCTCGCCGGCAAGCACTTCCACGCCCGCGGCGTCGACGGCCGGGGGCTGGTCTTCCGGTTGCGCGAGCGGTTGAAACCCGGCGAGGAAACGCAGGCGCACACGCCGCCGATTCCGGGTCTCGAGAACCCGCCGCGGGTGGCGCCCGAGGACCTCTACCCGCCGCCTCGGAAGGACCGCGAGCCCTGGGTCGTCGAGCTCGACGACGTCGCCGTCGACGAGGTGCGGGAGATCTGGCTCCAGCAATACCGTTTCGCCGGCGACGGGAGCGTCGGCGGGCGCCTTCGCCTCGAAGTCCGCGGTCCGCTCGAGGTCGACCGGACGACGCTGAATCTCGACTCGGGCGCCGTCTACGTGGGCGAGGAACCGATCGTTGACGCCATCGACCTCGGAATCGCAGGCCGGCTGGCGCCCTTCGTGCCCCGCGAGCAGAAGCCGGGAGAGGTTTTGCGTCACGTCACGGCGGACGTGCGCCTGGCGTCGCCGCGCGCCAGCTTCGGTTTCCTCGACGCGTACCTGCGCGGCGCCAAGTGGCTGGGGATCGACGGCGAAGGAAAGATCGACGCGGTGATCCTGGTGAGGTCGGGCGAGCTGGCGTCCGGAACCCGGGTCGACGTCGAGGACGCGCGCTTCGCGGTGGACTATCTCGACTATCGGGCGAGCGGCCACGGGCGCCTCGAGGCCGGCGTCGAGGACGCGACGCCGGCCGCCGAGGCGGTCATCGACGCCATCTTCGACGAGTTCGAGATCGGGCGGCATGCGGAGGTCTCGCACATCCGCGGCCGGGGCCTGCACGTCGTCGCCAGGAGCCCCGAGCTCGACCTGGCGGAACCGGGGCCGGCGGTCTCCATGACGCTGGACCTGCCGCCCTCCGAGGTGGCGGACCTCACCTTCTACAACGACTATCTTCCGGCGGGCTCGGGCTTCTCGTTGCGCTCCGGCTCCGGGACCGTCAGCGGCCATCTCGAGCTGTCGACGGTGGAGAAGTCAGGCGCGGGACATTTCGAGCTCGTGGGCAAGCAGATCGCCGCCGGCTTCGGCGACCGCGGCCTGGTCGGCGACCTGGCGCTCACGGCCCGGCTCATGGACGCCGATCCCGTCGAGCGGTACTTCAGGCTCGCCGCCACCCGTCTCGAGCTGCGGCGCGTCGCGGTGACGGGGAAAAGCGGGCAGGAGTCTCGAGACTGGTGGGCGACCGTCGAGCTGCCGGCCGGCGAGGTGCGCATGACCCGTCCTCTCGAGCTCGATGCCGAGGTCAGGGCGCGGCTGCGCGACACGCGGCCGATCCTGGCCCTGGCCGCCGAGAAGAAACCGCTGATCGGATGGATGATGCCTTTGCTCGACGTGGAGGACGTGAGGCTCGCAGCGCGGATCGGCTTCGCCGGCGAAGAGCTGTCGCTTCGGGACGTGGTGGTCGAGGGCGAGGACCTCGAGGTGTTGGCCGACCTGAAGTTCGCCGACAAGCTCCCGACCGGGCTTCTCTTCGTGAGCCTCGGTCCGTGGTCGGCGGCTCTCGAGCTCGATCAGGGCGAGCGCGACTGGAAGCTCACCGGGTCGCGGAAGTGGTACGAGGAGAAGCTCGCAGCCGGACGTTGAAGCAGCGGCGGTGGGGATGCGCATGGACGATCTCGGTGGGCACCCTATATCAGGCGTCAGGAAGTTCTTGACCTCCGCCGGCGAGCCGCAGTAGAGTGTCTTCGTTCTCGACGTCGCTGCGGATCCGTCTATGCGGACGGGTCATCTGCGCAGGCACGTGCCCTAGATCGAGACTGCATCTACTTGTCGTTCGCCTGGAGACACACGAACGGACTCCGTCACCACGAAAGTTCCGACGAGAGACATATGGGCCGCTGGGTGCTTTCAGCTCTCCTCCTCGCCGCCGCGCTCGGGTCCCCTGCCGCGGCCGCGCCGACCTCGCCGTTCTTTTCGAAGTCCGGCGAAACGCTCGCCTTCAAGCCTGCCTTCGACCTGCCGCCCGGGGCCACCGTGACCATCGAGTTCGAGGTCACGATCGACAACCCGGTGACGGCCGGGGCGACGCAGGTCTGCAACTTCCTGGACGCCGCCTTTACAGGAGGCATGGAGACCAGCGACGATCCGGACACCGTCGCCCCTGACGACCCCACCTGCACCCAGCTCCTCCTCCAGGCCGACCTGATGGTGACCAAGACCGACTCGGTCGACCCGGTGGTGGCGGGCAACAACCTGATCTACACCATCACGGTGGCGAACGGCGGTCCGTCCACGGCGAACGACGTGGTGGTGACCGATACGTTGCCGGGCGGCGTGGCGCTGGTCTCGACGACCGGCTGCGCCGAGGATCCGGCCGGCGCCCCCACCTGCACCCTGGGCACCATCGCCAACGGCGCTTTCAAGCAGTACACGATCACCGTCGCCGTGCCCGCGAGCGCCACCGGCTCGCTCTCCAACACCGCCGCTGTAAGTTCCTCGACGATGCTCATCAATACCGGCGACGACATGGCCGTCGAGACGACGGCGGTCGCCACCGAGGCCGACCTGACGGTGGCCAAGACCGACTCGGTCGACCCGGTGGTCGCCGGCAACGACCTCGCCTACACCGTGACGGTGAGCAACAGCGGTCCCTCCGACGCCCAGGGCGTCGTGGTCACCGACACGCTGCCCGGCGGGGTCACCCTGGTCTCCACCACCGGCTGCGCCGAGGACCCGTCCGCCGTCCCGACCTGCACTTTGGGCACCATCGCCGCCGGCGCCTTCAAGCAGTACACGATCACCGTCAGCGTGCCCGCCGACGCCACCGGCTCGCTCTCCAACACCGCCGCGGTCAGCTCCTCGACG